>VFQN01001787.1_pt1 | contig 34914 bp, 30 predicted proteins | sample 3512371 | NCBI WGS metagenome assembly VFQN01 (sample SAMN10412370, study PRJNA504923) | tailings metagenome | isolation source: Replicate 2 from Balatoc abandoned mine | place: Philippines: Itogon, Benguet | collected 2017-08-28 | reverse complement strand
GATCGATAACCTTTCTCTTAGGAATCTAAAAACAACAGTGGAGGTTTATTAAAGGTTATGGTTAGGGTGTTATGACTTACAGGGAATGTATCGCTGACGTTGTATCGGAGGTGTTTCTGTCGCTCTTCCTCCTCTAAACATCTCAGACAGACGTAGGTAGATCTTGGTAGTTTCTGCAATCCAACACAATTGATGTGATATTCACCGTCGCAGATGTCGCAGAGGATGACGCTGTTGTCTCCTAAGCAATCTAAGGTGGACTTCCCACACTCGAAGCAATAGTCCTCCTCTAACACACCGCTAGCCACACTACCTGCCTCATCTTCATTTCCAAGCCAGTTTGGATCTTCATAGGCATGCTTGTATTGCATGATCTCTTCGACAGTGGAGGAGGTAGAGGAGGTAGTGGAGGAAGTTGTGGCGGTATTAGTGGTGCTAGAGGTCTCGAGATCACTATTCGACGGTGATGAAGACTTAGTTGAAGTCTTCTTCTCCTTCTTTCCGTCACTATTAGTCTTCTTACTCTGAGATTTCTTGTTAGTGGTTTTCTCTTCTTTCTTCTTCACATCTTTCCTCTTGTTAGTACTCGACAGAGTGTTCGTAGATTCCTTCTTTGAAGAAGAAGTTTGATTGAGATTCGTCTTCTTTTGAGTTGAAGACAAGGAGAATGATAAGCTTTGTCCAGTTTTGTTTGGTTTTGATTTAGTGGAAACTTTAATTTGAGCTGCCTCTTTCTTCTTTTTGGACACAGTAACTTCCTCGTGGGACACCTTCTTGTGGGATACCTTGATATTATCTTCCTTCTTCTGCTTCTTATTAGAGGAGTTGCTTCCATTCTCCTCATTCTCTCGCTTTCGCTTTAAACTTGCTCCTTTACTGTCTCCCGTTATTTCGCCCTTCTTAGTATTATTCTTCCTGCCTTTCTGCGACTTTACTTCAACCACATCCTCCCAATAGCCTTCTTCCATCCTTCTGAGCGACTTTATTGCTTTACAGTTCTAAATTAAAGCCTCCACAATCACTGTCTTTCGCAAGTAAAATTCAAAAAATTCTAGGAGCTGCTATAACGAGAGTGCGCGTATTCGTGCACCATCCAGTGCATGCTTTTGTTGGAACGACTAAAGATTTAATTTTATATTTATCAGTAGACTAAACTAATCCCCCATTGAGTTGAACGAATGTGCACAAAAGACAAAGATTCATGGGAGAAAGAATCAAACGAAAGAGATGTACATTAAAAACTGGAAAAAGAAAGGAAAGTAAGAAAAAAAAGAGATAACTACAACAACACAAACTACAAGTAGTAGCAGTAACGACAGTTAAACATGCTCGAATGATCAATAATAATTAATGCTTCGGAGGAGAATTATTCATAATCAATTTAGCACTAAGAATAATACAATTTATCTCCACTGAAGCATCATTCAATGAGTTTGGGAAGACCGTCGCTGTTGCAGTCGTTTGGTTTCTGTCTCCTGTGGTTGTCGTTGTTGTAGTATCTGAAGTTAAATTAAACATTTCCATAATTCCTTCCACAGTTCCGTCTTCACTATCTTGCACATTTTTACCCATTCTCACTGAACTTGCAGGAACCGTGACTGTTACCAGGTTTGCTTGTTCTAACAATTTCGCCAATAACAAAGTTTCATCTTTTGGGCAACGAGCGCAATCGATAACGTTCGGAGCATCTAACGAGTGCGGGACGAAGGAATGCATTGGGGCAGGTGGAAGTGCAGTAATCGCAGGCCAATTCTTCCCTTCTATCTCGTTATCTTCCTTTGACTCATTAACATCCATCATAACTGCTTTTGTCGGATCATAATCTAATTGCGGTAACTGATGAACCTGATTTGATCGTTCTTGTGCTATGATGAGATCATCGCGGTCATAATATTCATCTCCTTCAAACGGATTGTGGGTAATTGTTGGAACCACTGCCAAAGGATTCGTATCCTTTAAATGTTGATGTTGATGATGATGAAGTGAGTGGGTTCGTTTAAACTTCATCGAAGGATCGAAGAGAGCGACACCAGAGTTCATAATAATATGAGAATAAGATAAAGCATCAAATGGTTCCTTTCTCGCATACCAATCATTCTGATATTGATAGGGGAGATCAAAAGGAATTAATGCGTTAGAAGTATAAATGATGCGAGGGTTCGAAAGGTTCGCTGTGTTATTCTCCATCGTTTTCGATCCTCTGAGGTAATTATTATTATGTAAGAATGACTCTGTGCTATTCACCACAGGGAAGGCAAAGGCTTCATCAATGGAAGGTGGAGCTTCTAATCTTCGTCGATGAGACATGTCCACTTTTGAAGAAGGTTCAACTTTAATAGGATGTTCGAGGTATGTCATGCATAGAATACACAACACAGATAAGAGACTTAATGTCTTTGCCATTGGGATAGGTAATGATGTCCCACGATTTGTAGTAATCTCTCGAATAGAGTTAAGACCGGTGTTGTGGTATTGTGGCTCGTGTAAAGGCGAGGAACCTGTAGACGATATCTCGGAGTCTGAGGCAGCTGTGGTACTTCCTGTACTTCCACTACGTATGGTAGGATGATAGACACCGAGTTGATCTTTAAGGAAAACATTTTCTTGCTCTAATTCATAGATTCTCTTTTGTAAAGACTCGATGAGCTTCTTACTTGCATCACTGGCATCCTCCAACTGCTTGATGTAGGCATTCTTGCGATCACGATGAAATTGCGCTGACAGACGATTTCGAATTTGTCGACGCTTCTTTTTCGCATCTTGACTGTTTGGATCGATATCGAGAGATTTAAGTGCTGCTTCAGTGACTTCAGCGATCTTCTCTGCGTCAGGGTTAAATTTTCTCTTCTTATTGCTTCCTGCACTTGATCCTCGTTTAGATGAGGAGTTGGAGAGAGAGGATTTGTTAGGATTGTTTTCACTCTTGATGTTGAGGGAGGAGGCGTTAGCTTCATCCATTAATGAGTTGAGGATGTCATCCAAGTCGTCATCTCCTAGTTGAAGGTCATCTATTGGTTAAATAGTTATATCAGGTTAGTGATATGTAAAATTTAACATAAGAGCTCAATCTTACCAGGATACCCGTCCTGATTAGACAGGGAAAGTTCGTCAGGATCAAACATTCAAATACAAGTCAATTCCAAAGATTAAGAAAAAATTCAAATCACACAAACGGTTGTCAAAGGCTCTAAATAAGAGATAAAACCAAACTTCACTCCTTTAATCTCAGACTTTCTCGAATAAAGAGTCTTAAAGTTCCTCTGCCAGTTGTTTCGTTGTTTCGATTCTTCTCACACTCGCGCAAAAGAAAACGCTTTCTCTAACTTGAAAAGCGCTTTTAAGTTGTCTTCTTTTTGAGAAGATGAATCTTTCTTTCTTTGACAGTTTAACTGATTTGATTAATAACTTCATTGGCTTAATTCTATCTAGAATATTCGAAAGATGAATATGAGACCAGTTGATTTATCGGATTTTAAAGCTGCAAAAAAGAAAATTACAAAAAGATTTAAAGTAACCAAGGATTTACTTCATTTAAGTAATACTTTAAAGAAAGACGTTGAACAATCAAAAAGTATTGTACAATTAATGAATGAACAAATCTTAACCAATAAACAATCACCATGGAAAGGATATGATATCATGTTTTATTTACCAATTACAACAAAGAAAAGGTCCACTAAAGCCTCAACAACAATGAATACAGGATCTACCACTGCTTCTTCTCTTACTAACAGTAATAACCAAGCAAACCGGAATTACGATCGATATATTTTTCTTGTTAAACGTGCAGAGACTACCAAAGACTTATTTTTATTGAAAATTATGAATAAAGAGAATGAATTAGATGTGAAAAACAGTTATGATATGAAACAACTCCACTCCATTGATTATGGATCTGATGAACTTGAACTTGTATTGTCATTAGATTCTGGTGATTACAGTCTTTACTTTTTAAATCAATCAGATCGTGATGAATCATCCTGGACCATTGCATCCATAGCAAAGACTGTCGTTGGTAATGAGTTTACAATCGGTTATTCCATCGACTTTGAAGCATTAACCTATATGATGACAGCATCAGGTATCTTTAATAAATTCCCACAATTAAATAAAATTATTAATTTAAATAATCCACAATTTGGTTTTCAATTTTCCAATGATGAAGCAGAAGCAGAACATATATTAGATGAATTAAATTGGTCAAGTTCTGTTACTTCATTAAATGATATACATTATGCATTATCAAATAAATCATCTAAGTTAAATGATGAAATTATTGATTTTTTATTACAATGGGAAGAAATGGATTATTTAAATTTACAAAAAAAGAATAATAATGCTAATAATACCTTAACAAGCAATAAGAATGATTTACCTCCTTCTTCCGCTGCTGCTAATTTATTTGCTAATGCTGGTGGAAATGCTGCAGCTGCTGTTGCTAGTATTGGTAATAAGGTAGCTCATGTTGCTCAATCCATTAATCCAGTGACTATTGTGAGTAATATTATCACGAACAACCAACAGAATCCTAACGCGACTACTGGGGGAGGACTCGTTCCAAAAACGGAATTTACAACTTCTCTAAGAGATACTGGTGATGTTCTCGTTGCTTTAAAGAATGTTGATGAAGAATTATCTTCAGTCGAGATCTGGTTAGAAGAACAGATTAATCGTTTATCAGAGATACAGTCAAACCTCTTCCTCATTGAAGATGAAAGTGCTACATTAGAAACATCCTGGCAATCATTAAATCGTGTACAAGAGGTAATAACCTATATTACAACCAAATATTCTTTAACCGAAGTGCAAGAAAAGTACTTGCGTAATCCTGAAATCTCATTTAATCCCATTTTAAAAGCATCCAACTTAACCTCACCTAATCTATATATTGATAATTTACAACCATTATATGAAGCAGCAAAAGTATTAAAACAAGCATTAATTATGAAAACAAATGATTTATTTGATTTAAAAGCATCAGAATGGAAACAAATCCAAGCAATAACATCGATTACCACGCAAAAGAATAAATTACAAGAGATTGCTTCGATTTTCTGTAATAAATTTGGTAATGATATTGCATTATCATTATTTGATTGGTTATTAAAACATCGTACTTTAACTGATGGTGAAGGTAGTCTACCGATGATTATACCGAAAGCGTTTCAAACGCGTCATTTATTAGAAGATTTACATTTAATGAAATCAAATCCGAGTATGAGTAATAGTAATTTATCATCTTCTTCGATTAATTTACTTGCTGATTTAATTGCATCTTCTTCTACATCAGCTTCAACTCCAATGACATCATCGACAACCGTTGAAGCAACAACAACCTCTACCCGTACCGTATATACGATCAATCCAAATCGTTTCCGCTTCCCAAAGAATAATCAATTATTACAATCACAATCATTATTTCATATCTATTTATCAAAATTTTCACCATTATTAGATATATTAATGGAATTATCACCAAAATATTTAAAACAATTATCAGATAATTATCGTGTTGCTGTACATGATCGGCTATATACACCATTATTAAAATTATTTATTAAAGATATTCGATCAATGATAACTTATTTACAACCACCAATTACATTATCAAATTGTAAAGGTTTTAAAATGGGTGATACGATTAAATTAAGTGGTGGTATAAATAGTAATAATACAACGAGTAATTTAGGGATTATTTCTGGTTTATTACAGGTTACTTTCCATCGTCCATTAGTAGGACAAGGGGGAAGTAGTAGAGATACTGGAGGTAGTGGGAATACGAAACAAATTACTTCATGGAAGGTATTAGAAGTTGTTTTATTACTTATTTCACCATTAATTGAGAATGAAGAAGCTTATTTAAAGAAATTGTTTAATCTTGCTTCGCTGGAGGAATCTCATAATAATGATGGTCTTGACACCTCGTTTGAAAGAGGTGCTGGGAGTGGTGGTACAGGCGGCGGTGGTTTGGTCTATCATGATCAGAATGAGGGAAAGTTGAATGTAGAGGAGATGATGTCGTCTATCTTTGATTCGATGCTGAAGAGATTGTATTCGATCTCTGCTGTCTCTGTAAATATTGGCAGTAGTAATACTACGAACAATGACGTTGATGGAATTGAAGCCATCGCCTTACTCACTGTGTTGAATCAATATTTAGCTGCTTTCATTGAGAGTCTTAATCAACTCAATGCAATGGCTGCGGCAACAGCAACGAGTAATGCCGATTCAAAGACTACTCTTCCTTTAGGCGTTCTGGGTCCTTCTTCCCATGCGATGTTGATGCCTGTTGGAGTTGATGTGACATCTAGCACAGAGATGACAGAGGCAAACCTCTATTCACTTAGAACTTACAATAATCGTGTCTTCTTATTTAAGCTGTATGACACATTGAAAGAAACCTATGAACAACGCATCCAGCAGTACAAAGGGGATCAAATTAAATGGATTCAAAGTCAAAAAGCTGATCCTAAGTTACCTGCTGTTCTCGTTCCATTCCATCGGTATCCAACCTTAGTCTTACAGATATGTGAGATGTGTAATGGTGAGGTAAGTATCATCCTATCTTTGACGTCATTAATGTCCCTCATCCTCTTACTTTTCTTGTAGAAACTAGATTGTGTCGATGATCTAATTCATCAAATTGCAAAGGAAATGATTTCATGGTTAAATACTATCTCGAAACAAAGTGATAAATATGGTGATAAGATGAAGATTATTAATTACCTGTACTTCCATCAATCTATCACTTCTTTAATCAACACTTATCGCCTAAATCTTAGTATTCTTCAGCCATTTCTGACTTATTCCATCCAACAAGTTCAAGAATGTTCTCAACGATATCTTCACTGGATGATTGAGTATGAATTCGCCTCTTTATCAGCTTTAGCGAGTCGTTTAGATGGTGTGGGATCAAGAGTTAGTGATGAGGAGCTATCACTGTATATTCGTAGAAAGGATGTATTAAATGTCATCAAAGAGTTGGAAGGCAAAACACTTGAGACAACGATTATTAATCTCAAGAAACGATTAGAGAAACATTTCCGATCTGAATTTGATGCGGTAAGTCGCAATGAATCTCTCACGTACAATTTAATATCTTCTTGTAGAGTTTGAATCTTACCTCTAAGATGTGGGACGAGTTGAAAGATAGGATGGTTAACATCTTAACAAAGTTAGATACTGCAGCTTCTGTAAGCTATCAGATTAAGTTAGATATTGGACCACAAGATCTATTACAGTTGTTTGAGAAGCATCGACCTTGAGAGTAGTGGCGGTAAAACTAATGAGGGAAGAGGTAGAATTTTTTGGATTTTGGTATTTTAATTAAATATTTACTCAAAAGAAAGGTCTCTTTTTTGTGTTTCTCTCAAACCGCTGAAGTAAGTAGGGTGAGTATTATAGTGCTTTAATTTCGTCTGAGTGATGGAGAGTAATTATATAGGTCTCGATCCACCACTATAATCATATTTATATATAGTTATATTCTTGTTTTATGTTTTAATATGATAGCTTTCAGACATTTACTTGGTAAGCTTTCCACGAGCAGAGCTCTTGACAACTCTCTTGGAATATCCCTTCTTTGCGCTGAGGGCTCTGGCGGCCTTCTTGTAACGTAAAGTAGCAGTGCGGGCTAAGTCAGCACGAACAGATTTAGCAACCTCAGCAACCTTCTTGCCAGATTTACCAGTGTGTAAAGTTAATTTTTCAGTTGTGGTTAATTTATTTGGCTTGGTGGCATGCTTGGAGTCCTATTAAAGGAGTGAAGCGATAAGCAACTCGAAAAGAATTTTCAAAAACAACTATTTACCTTGACAACTAACTGAAGATCGGTGGTGATACCAACGCTGTTATTGCTAGCTAAACCAGAGTACTTGGCAGAGTTAACGTTCAATAAGTTGCCTTTCTCAGCAGAGAATTGGACAGCACCAGCACGGTGGGTACGTCCTCTCTTGACCAAGAAGGAGTTGTGGTCCTTGATTAATTGCCAAACTAAAGCACTGGACATTTTCTTTGAGTAATTGATGAGTAACTATGAGTTGTTACGATTTGTGGATGGTATTTGTGGCTATTGTGGCTTTCTCAAAAATCGATTTTCATAAAAATAGAAGTTTTGTGGCAACAGGAGACGTAAAATTATAGAAACAGGAAATACGTTTTGATTGAATTTGAATGATATTATCTCTACTATTCTCGCTTCATATTCTAATCTTCTCTCTTCAGAGTTTGTATGGCTTCCAAAATATTCTACATAAAGTTATTCATGAAAGGCGGAAATTAGATTTAGTTCTGTCTGCTAAACAGATTGAAAACTTTGAAGATCGCGCAGCAGAAAATGGGATCAAGGTGTTTTCTGCCAAACATACAGAGTTTAAAACAGACTGCTGTACTATAAGAGGGCTCTCTGCTACTAATACCATAGATAAAGGAGATGTCGTGATCGAGTTGCCAATTCAGACATGTTTGTTAGCTGATTCTTCCAATCTTACCACCGCTTCTGAATTCGCCAGTTTGTACAATTCCATCGAAAAGCTCCCGTATCGACTGTCCCTATTATTATTAAATGAATGGATGAAAGGAGATTCGTCAAAGTTATCATCGTATATGAAAATTCTCCAAGCACAGAGTCTAACTCCGATTCATTGGACTGATCAAATGTTACAAGATTTTCCTTACGTGCCGTTCGTTCAGAGTGTTATCTCTCAAAAGAGGGTTCTAACCTCTCTATTTGGATCTGTTCGGACCCTTCCGCAGTTTCAGGGCTTATCGTATGAGGTAATGAATTAGTCTCTCTGCATCGTCTGAGGTTCCTTAACATCGGATAGAGGTTTCTTTGGGCAATAGAATCTGTTGCATCAAGAGCCTTTGAAAGTAATGATAACGTTTCAATGCCGAAGGGAAAGATTGCGTCCTTTGCAGGGAGCATGTTGGTGTTATTTGGTCTCATCTTTGTCGGAAATAATTTCCCCGTTGATACTTCACTATTAGTAAGCAAGAAAATTCACTATCTTTCTCTTTGAATCATATTCCTGATTATCTTAGGAAGGAGCTGCGGCTATAGCAACACTGCTTACTGTCTTTCAATCAGATTTATTCCAAAAATATATCCTCAAGAGAACAGATCAAAGGATCTGTGTTCTCTTACCTTTCATTGATTCAGCCAACCACGATGGAATTCGACCCAATTGTGAATTAGATTTAATTTCGATTCAAGATAAGTTTATTATGAGAGCAAAGGAGAATATTTTTAAGAATGAAGAGATTCGAATCTCCTACGGAAAGAAGAGTAATGATAATCTTTTCCAATTTTTCGGATTTATCGAATCATCAAATCCGTATGATCGATACTATCTCTTTGATGTTAAACGGAAAAAGAAATTCGTTCAAAATAACGATAGAGAAGGTTATTATGATGCCTTTTTACGCTGCAGCACAGGTGATGACCAAAACTGGAGAGAGCGTGCTGTCCTTCTAACCAAATCAAATTCTTTGGATGAAATTCTGAAAAAGGAGCTAATTGATATGAAAGAGTTTCAGCAGCTTCTATTATGGGAAGAAGAGCTCTTACAAAAGCAATTTGATTTGTTTTTGGAGAAACATTTTCCTTCTTCTGTACAGATGACAGAAGATCAATCAGTCTTAAGGTGTTGGATTTTGAAGTATCTTCAATCAATGCTTGATGTAATCAATCATCACACCAGAGCGTATAAATGAAAAATTAAAGTTAAATTAAGCAGAAAAGTTATTCATCCTCCTTCTTGCGCTTTCTATTCTTATCAGGACCCTCACCTCCATCTTGATGTTTAGATTGTTGCAATTGTGCAAGTGCCGCTTGCACTAAAGGATCGTTAGGATCTGCATTATTCAAGAGCTGGCCCACCAAATCTGCATCTGATGTTGTATTGGTGGTTGATTGAGTTGTTGGGGGATTTGTTGATGCTTGCATAGATAGGGCAAGGGCTCTTTGAAGCTCCTCGTCCTCGTCGAACTCCTACAAACAAAATTGACTATGAAAAATATAATCTCAAAGTGAAGCTTACCTCATCACCAATAGCATTTGCAACTTCCATTGCACTACTTGATGCATTGTTGTTACTACTGCTGCTGTTAGCATTTGTAGAGTTAAATGCCTCTTGCATTGACATCTCAATTGCTCTTCTCATCATAGCCTCTTCATCATCTTCTTCAGGAATGGCAGTTGGAACGTTCACATTTCCAGACTGTTCTTGAGCGGCTTTTAAACGAGCCTCTTCGTGGGCGCGTGCCTCTTCTGTGGAGACTCTAATGGCCATAGCCAACTCAGGATCGAGAGCAGGATCAATTCCACCGTACATATCAAAATTATCTCCAGCATTTGCGCTGGCCGCACCTCCGCCTCCCATAATTGCTGAGCCATACATGATAGGTGAAGAGATGAGGGCATTTACAGGGCTGACACCAGCGGGAACATTAATTAAATGACTATTTTCGTTGGCATTTGCAGCATTAATCAACTCCTCTAATTTAGGAAGGTTTTCATCATTCTCACCAATACTGATAATATCGAGTGCTACATTGTTCTTCTTCAACTGCTTTCCAACTTTCACTAAATTTTGTGAAGCATCAGTGAGCGGACTTCCAACAAAAGCGATGATGCGCTGTCCTCCATTCTTATTTTTACGATGTTTCAATGCTAATTGAGCAATTTGAATAGCTGTGACAAGATCACTCTTTCCGCCCATTTTAATGCGAGCGAAACAGGCAAGGACCTTCCCTGCCTCCTCTGTCGGGGAAGCTAAAGTATCAACACTAAAAACACAAATGGTTAGAAACAAACCCATTACAGATGAGAGAACTTACCCATGGCCCGCCATACTTATGACCCCAACTGTATTTTCAGGATTACTGTTCAAACGATCGTTAATAAGCATACCCGCAGCATCCTGCTGGGCATCCAGCCTGGATGGAGCATAATCTCCGTTTCTCATCCAGTCTGAGTTATCCAGACATATCATCGTAGACTCCAGCGGCATCTTCTCCTCTCAGCTTTACAAAAAATACACAACTAACTGATCGAAGAAAATCTCTCAAATTCATAAAAGCGCTTTTCAGAATTTGGAAAACGCTTTTACTTTTCCCTTAAAAATCCACAAAAATTCCTCTGTGTCCGCCAAAGATACTCTTCTTTCTCACCTGAAAATGATGAAAGTCAGGATTTCACCGAAGCTAGAAAATCGAGTTTAAATCATCAAAAGTGGTGTTTTCACGATAGTGGCCTGGGAATTCTTCACAGACAGAGAAAATCAAAAATAAACAGACTGATCTCATCCAATTTCCTGAAGCAACTGCAAGGGTCATTATTTATTGATCATTTATCATTTTTATAATTTCAAGAATGTCCTTCCCTACTTTTAAAGATTTAGACAAGTCTGTCGCTGGTAAGTCGTCTGTATGACGGCTCTGTTTCATTGTTCCCAACTTCTAACTTCTTTGTTCTATTGTTCTATAGACATCTTCAACGAAGATTTTGACTACAAGTACACCTTAAAGGTGAAGTCTGCTGGTCCACAAAATACTGTAAGAATATTTTTGCAAGCTAATTCTTTTTTATGTCAAGTAACATTTTGTTCGTAGACCTTGACCACCAACACTCAATATGATAACAATCAAAATAAGCTTATCCCTAAGCTTTCTTTGAAGTGGGCCCATCCATCCGGATTTACCTTGGAGAAGCTCGAGGCTGCTCAAGATCTTGCCTTCAACCTAGAAACTTCCCTTACCGGCGCTGCTCCAGGTTTGAAGCTCGAGTTCAAGGGTAACGACAAGGATAAGGCTGATTTATCTTTCACCTACAAGGTCCCTCAAGCCACCATCACTGGTGACTTTGATATCTCCAACTTAGCTTCTGCTAAGGCCTCCTTTGTTACTGGTCACGGTGATATCTCTGGTGGTGCCAACGTCGATTTGAAGATCGCCAAGTCTAACATTGAGAGTGCTACCTTTGGTGTTGGACTTACATACGCCCTTCCAAAGTCTGCCTTCTTCGCTCTCCGAGCAGACAAGAATTTCTCCAACTACTCCGGTCTTCTTTCATACAACACAACTGATCCTCTTTCTGGAAAGCCTTTAACTTTGGCCACCCAGGTAGGATTCTCCGGAAAAGATACCACTGCCTCTGTTGCATCTGTTTTCAACTGGTGCCCTGAGGCATCATTGAAGGTTAAGGTCTCAACCAACGGAGTATTGTCCGCTTCTTTAAAGCAAAACTTCGACAAGAAGCTTTCCGTCGTTTCCACCACTGAGGTCCCTTTCCAACTCAATACTTTCAAGTTCGGTGTTAATGCTACTCTCGGTTAAATTTTTATGCTCTGGTACATGTCAATAGTGAATTATAACAGTGTAGTGGCCGAGAAAGTTAGTTTTTAACAAAATTAATCTGAACAAAAAGACAAATTGAAAATATGTAATATCACATCCGAATCTATTTAAACGCCAAAGCTTTTACCGCAGCCGCTGCACAAAAAGTAAAGAAACTTTCGATTGATAGCATAGATCTTACCATGAAGTCTCTGCGTTTGGATTGGAAAACTTAAATCCTCCACCGATCAACTGGTCACTATAATCCAGTTTAAGACCAAATAAGTATAACATCGATTTTGGATCAATAACGCAGTTGATCCCCTCAACCAACTCCACGTGATCATCCTCCTGAATATCATCCGCCTTAATTATATCCATGACGTAGCTCAAACCACTACATCCGCCACTTTTTACACCCATACGTAAATATAATTCATTTCCATTTTTGATTTTATTAAGATGCTCGATAGCGTTCGGGCTTATGCTAATCACAGTCTCAACTTCTGTTTCAACCGTTTTCGTCAAAGTTTCGTGTAATCTCCATGCCAATAGTCGAGAACCAACAGGTGAAAAACCTAATCCTATCTGAATTAATAAAAACAAAGTCAAAACTCCAAGAAAATGTAACTTGAGGATCATTTGATACCTCCTTATCAATTCATAAAACCTTCTTTTATTTTACGCCACTGGAACTTCGAGGTTTTCCTTGAAATTTCCTTCCAATTTTCCAGAATTCCTTCCTCAAGAAACTGATGCCCATGCCCCCGCGTCTTCTTGCTTGACATGACACAACAGACAAAAAGAGACTGCGGAAAATACAACACATTCACTTCTCTTAAAACAGGTTCTTATTTAGACCTTCTCCCCCTCGTCATTCGTTTGAAAACCAAATTTACCAAGTGTGTTTTCTCTTCCTTGCCTTAGATTCACATTCTCAACTTACATTATCATTCCTTTTCCTTCATCATTAATTAAGAAGGTGGGCGTGTAGAATGGAAGTGCTCAGAATCAGTTCATTTGATGGACAAAGTGTTTGGTTAGATACTGCCACTGAATTATTTGAAGTAGGAAACTTTCTTGGGGGTGGTGCGGCAGGTAATGTGTATGAATGTGAGCACATTCGAACGCATGAAAGGTTTGCGCTGAAAATCTTAAATCCATTAGGATATAAAATTCTGTCCCCTTCATTATTAAGAAGATGCAATGTTATTTTAAAAGGGAAAACATTTAATGATAATGAAAAAGGTGGTGAACATTTGCTAAAGAAAGAACATTTATGGTGGGTTGTGAATGGTACAACCAAACAATATTTAGCATGTTATTATAGTGAAAAACAAGGGTCATTACGTGAATTATCATTAAATCAATGTATAGAAATATGGGGAACAGATAGTAATAATATGCTCGATAGTGATGATTCCCTTGATTTAAATCATTTGCGTGGTATAGGTAATAATAACATTGTACCAAATTACCCACCAAAATTTATTGAATTTTTAAGGAAAAGAAATAAAATTTTTCGTGAAATACGTAACATGAGAAAAATATCAAATCATCGGAATGTAATAAGATTAGAGGCTGTATTAGAATTAATTCAAGATTCGAAAAGTACTTTATTTTTAGTCATGGAATTAGCCAATGGTGGTGAATTATTTGATCGTATTAAAATTGATTGTGGTACAAGAGAAGAAACTGCAAAAATTTATTTAAAACAATTATTACAAGGCGTAAAACATTGCCATGATCAAGGTGTGTGTCATCGTGATCTAAAACCAGAGGTAGTGAGGCTAGATTAGATTTTCTTACTCGTCTGAATCTCTTTTTCTTTTCTAGAATTTACTCCTCCAAGATGATGGCGCGAATGGAACAATCTTAAAGGTAAGCGAGATTTCTCGAAAATTCTAATTGGAATGATTTCAACATTATTGATATCATTTCTATTCAGATTGCTGATTTCGGATTCTCCGCTTACTTTGATCAGTACAACGAAACCGTGAATGGAGATGGTCGAAATATTCCTGCTAATGCTTTCCACAGTCCGGTGCAACAATCTAAAGAAGAACCATTGCGAGTTCTTAAATCAATCGTCGGATCACCTTTCTATGTCGCGCCTGAAGTTATGCAATCAAGCGGTTATGATGGAACAAAGGTTGATGTGTGGTCACTCGGAGTCATATTATATGCTATGCTCGCAGGAAACCTTCCCTTTGGACAAGATTTATCGACTTGCAAGAGATTCAAACATTTTTGCAAATGGGTTAAAGAACAAACAGCGAAGGGAGTGAAATTCTGGGATGATCCAAACATCGAATATCCGCCATGGCTCTTTCCTGCTAGATTCTCTGCAGCAGCAAAAGGGTTAATTGTTGCCATGCTTCATCCAGATCCTGCATTGCGCATTACCGTCGAGGAGGCCATGAGTCATCCTTTATGCGGGTTAGGGAGTGGCCTTTCTTCGAGCCCGAATTCTAATGCGGACGCCAATAATGCCAACCGTACTCCATTAGAGAACAAATTCAATGCCTTGCTGCAACAAAATCAGCAGAATACCAGTGCTGCAAATGATCAATCCGTCCATATGGAAATTGTTCCCGAAGTTCCACTGAAATCTTCGCAAACGAATAGCCACACAACTGATGGCTATGATGACGAAGCGGGAGTTTTCAAAATGGAAGAAGATGAAGACACTGCGGAGGAGAAAGAAGATCGAACAAATAACAACAGTCCTGCTATCGATAAAGCGAAAGAACAAAGTGACCTTGGAAAGATGTTAGTCGAAAGTGAGACAACTCTAACCAGTTCTGGACGACTGTCTGGCAGTTTGAAGCCACTTCCCATCGCGCCTCCTTCCTATCTCTCAAGTCATCCTGTTCGAGACTTAATCGTCACATCGCCCGAGGATGCGGATGATGACGATACCCATTCTCCGGCAGCTGCTTTGCATGGGCAACAAGGAGTCCAAACAAATCAATTATTCCGTCAAGATTCGACGGGGTCTGAGGCTCGGATGATCCCATCTTTTAACGATAGAGTCAAGCGCTCGACGAGATTCATCACTTCTGTTCCCGCGGATCAAGTGCTCTCAAAGATTGAAGAGATCCTACATGAGGTTTCGCGTCATCGCATCGAAACGCCTGTTGGGTATATTAGTAAAGTGGACTTAAATTGGGAACATTTCCGTTTGGAGGTCTTTGGGCAAGATATCCAAGGTCTTCCTATTTGTGCTTTGCAGTTGTATCAAATTCCCACAAATCTTACTTCCGTTGCATGCAGTCCAAACGATTATATTTATTCCCCAAGTCAGAGTTATGGTTCGTGGATGATGAATCAACAACAACAGCAAACCCCCCAATTCATGGTAGAGTTTATTAGAGGTCAATTAGAGATTTTTGCTTTCAAAAGATTCTACCAATGGGTGCGAATGAGATTATCAGAATTAGTAAAGAAGGATTATGCGATGAGTTTCTTTGACCAAGCAAGTTCACCAGCGTAAGTCTATTCACTTTTATTGCTTTGATTAAATTAATCATTGTTCAATAGTTTTGATCGATTCATCTATCAACGAAACCAGTTATCGTAGTAGGTGAAGAAAAACAAAAAAAACTTGTAGTAAATTGATTATGATTTTGTATGATAATTATTTTGGGCAACAACAAATTTGATGAGTAATTATTTTCGATGAAAGTGGTAATATCGGGATATTATATTCTTTCTTTTTCTTTGGGTTTGTAGATTTAGCTGTGTACTTGATTTGGAATATTTTATCTCTATATGCTTGTAGTTGGATTGACTGAAGACAGACTTGACTGATTGTTATCTTTGTCTTTCCATTATTTTTCTTTTTTCTTTACAACCCTTGGAGGATCGCACATCTTATCATCACCCAACACAAACTCTATGTAACATTGCACACTGACATGCCTTCGCCCTTACCTTTGTGCTTTTCTCAAACCGACGCACTCTGATTTGTACTTCTCCTCCTCCAACCATTTTGAACAATATAAAAAATAAATAAACACTATAAAGTGATGACTATTTGAAGGTGGTGACAAAATAGTAGTGATGTGTGTATTTCCTTGCTTTATCTTTTTAAATCTTGGAGTTTCATTGGATTTTCATTGGATTTTTAACCGCACTTTCTCGAAAGCATCGTAACACACAGAGACTCGACTCGCGTCTTAAAACTGATTGCAAGAGATCTATTTAATCTTCCTAAGAACTACTGCAACCTTTTGGAAATTTAATTCTTCAGATTTAGATCGGCGAGAAAAAAAATGAGTGACGCAAGTGGGCCATTGGTAAGAAATGACTTGATTTGTTTGATTCCTCTCTTAACTCCTGTTCAATAATAGATTACTGTCGATCCTCCATCTACCTTAGTTTTTCGATTAGAAAGAGGATCTCAAGCACGAACGGTATGAATCTTTCCTTTACATCTGAAATCGGTTATCGCTTAATTCCATCATTTCAGATTCTAAAAGTCACAAATGTATCTCCTCATAAAGTCGTCTTTAAAGTGAAAACTACTCAACCAACTTGGTACTATGTTCGTCCAAATCAACAAATCTTAGATGCAGGCTCTTCAGAGGATGTAAATATTCTCCTAGTAGACACAGAGTGCAAGTAAGTGATGCTCAAAAAATCTTTTTTTGATTGATTCATTTCTTTTAATTCTTCTTTCTCTTGTTTTAATCATTCTATTCTTGAAAATCTCTAGTCGTTTCTTAGATCAAATTGCAGCAAATGAAAATAATACAGATAAATTAGAAAAACATCGTTTCTTAGTTCAAAGTAAAGTGATTGACGAAGATCAATACGACAGAATTCGTATCTTACCATCCGCAGAGAAGACTGATGAATTATCAAAATTATGGGATGGCCCTAAAGATGATAAAAAGAATATTAAATTAAAAGTTGACTTTAAATATCCTGATAATTTAATTAATTCACCAATTACTAAACCAATGACAACTATCCCAGAAAATATTGAATCTATTCGTAATAAAATTAATCCAAAATCATCATCTGATAATAATAGTAATAGCAATAATAATATTCCATCAAATAGTAGTCCTGAAGTTATTTTTTCTGAATTACAAAATTTACGTAAAAAGTATGATGCTGTAGTGGAATATACAGTTCATTTAACTGCTGAACGTGATTCAATTGTTAATCAATTAGATTTAGTTCAAAGAGAATTAAATAAAGAAAAATCAAAAAAGAAAGAAGGTTCAGGATCAGGGAAATTGGATAAGAATGAGAAGCGTGTTGTTGAGAAGGTAAGAAAATTTTATTCTATATTCCTTATCTACGCTTATTTTATTGACTTTAGGGATTTTCCTTATTTGTGGTGATTCTTACTGCCATTATCTGCTTTATCTTGGGCAAATACTTCATGAAATAAAATAGCTTTCTTCCTACCTTGATCTCTCCTTGCTTTGAATCTTTCATCAACATGGAATGAATTCTTGCTTTAATCAAGGATTGTATATTACTTTCTTGTTGCTATTCTTTTTGTTTTCTTTTCCTTTCTTTGTTTGAAGAGTATTCAAAGTAAGGACAAAGCTCAAACAACAAACCTCCACTAACGTTAGAAGTTACGTGTCTAAACCCATAATAGAGTAGGATTCGAGCTAATAAATAGTGTTTGATTATGTGTTTGATTAGCTTGCTATTAATGATTTTATGAAAACGGAGAAAGACTCATTCTTTTGTTTCGTACGACTCTTCCAGTCATCACTGAGACTCCATAATCCGTATGATGTTAATGCTACCCTCTTGCGATTATCGTTTCTTTGCATGGTGGAGCAATGAGCGACAATCGATTCTCGGACAGGTTGAGGGTTCTTCACATCACAGTGACGACGAAAGAGATGTTGAGGTAAGAGAGTTACGTTTAGATCATATTTCCCTTGAAATTTTACTCGACCTCTATCTACTATAGTATTTTTATAGAACTTAATCCGATCTCCATAATCTATATTACTTCGTAGTAGCATCTCATTAATAGCTCGTTGATCATCAGAGGTTTGTGTTCGAGATACAGTCTCAGATAATTCCTTCCAGAAGGCGATGGTCTCATTCGATGATTTAATATAGATAAATCCCATACAAAGGGTAGCTCCAAGAACCTCAGCGATACCTTCAGGGAACTTCGCTCGAGATGCTATGATACTAGAATCCGAGTAATGCTGACTTAGAGAAAGGAAAGGATCTCTAAGCCATAACGCATCCAAATCAGTGATAAGTACATCAATGCGACTCAATAATAGCTCATACGTTAGCCTGGTTCGTATCATCCACAGGCGATTATGTGCTGCCTGGGTTGGAAGGACATGTGTATGAGAGCAAGAGAGACCGTATTGACGAAGATTACGATCTATCTGATCGTCAAGACACAATAGATATAGAATAGAACTCGAGTTGCAATGTTTTGTAAAATAGATCAGCCAATTTAAGAGAACAGGTATGAAGGCATTCGTCGCAGAGAGGAAAACTTTCAACTGAACTGATTTACCATTGGATAACAATACACATGCTTCATCAGCTCGGGATATCTCTGTTTCAATCCAGCTATTTCCTTTCAAACCTTGGCAATGGATTAGAAGGACCAGTAGGATGATCCCTAATCCGAAAAACATGAAGAAACGCAAGGAAACCTCGATAAATTTAAGTTAGGTGATAGTCAAATTTTACCGACTCGCGATAGAATAGCTTTGTCTTCAATAACACGAGAATGCTTCGACATCTTTTCATTTTTCTTTTTATCTGAATATGTCAGTATCAGGGAATGTTGTGAGGTTATTGCAAGCACAAAAATTACTGTTCAATATAGAAGCATCCTTAAAGCGAAGTAAAGAAACTTTGAAAGCTGATCCACTTTGGACAAAGTTTATTCAAACCATAGAAACAATACTTGAAGAAAATTGTATAGATGAAGATATAATAGAAAGACTAAGATCAAAGAAAAGTAGACTAGAATTAGAAATAGCGAAATTACAGATCAAGAAGTTAGCCACTCCACCCCCGACCCCACCAAGGAAGACACATTTTAACACGGAAGGAGAGGAAGAGAGAAGGGAAAGTCATATAGCAGCTGTCAATGTTGGAACGATCAACAAATCAACATTAATAGAAAATGTTGAAGATAAGGAAGTTGATGATAAAGTCTCTGGTGAAAAAATTCAGAAATTACTCCAACAGCAAAAGGTAGTCCAGTCTGTAGCAGCTCTAACTCTCTGTGCTCACAACATGAATTAGGATATTCATTCGAAAGAACTAGCGGAAGAGCAAAGAACAAAAAATGCATTGTTACAAGAGTTGACAGATTTAACGGGAATTTTAAAGAATTCTACTCTCGATATTAATCGATCAGTTCTGTTTCAAAACCAAGTAAGATCCAGAACATCACACATCTTTATCCCTTCTCACGTTCTCTCATAATTCTTATTAAATAGCAATTAACTGATATTCAAAAGTTTGCTTTCGAGAATCAAGAAGAGATTGAGAATCAGAAGAAGAAGGTGAGGTGGTAGGTTAACCTATCTGAGATTATCTTACGAACATGATCCTAATGTAGATGGCGGAAAGAACCAAAGGAATGACAACAAGCATATGGACAAGTATAGCGACAATAGCATGGATTGCTTTTTTATTTGTTGTGACGTATCTCGTCATTCGACTTTTCCCTAAACCTTCTTCCGAGTACTTCTGTGAAGCAAAATATTAGCAGCCAGAACAGTTGGCCAAACCTTTAATAATTTAAAGGAAAATATTGAGATGCTCTTGAAACATCTCTGCTTTTAGGATAGGGTCGCTGCTTCTTCGAGTGTCGTTCATGTTGGTGGATAAGATTTAAATTAATTATAAGAAGGAAGTTTTAACTTAAATGATTCTTAGTTTCTTTTCTAATGAAAGTTACACTCTAAACAAAGATATCCTCTAGCTAGATCAGTATGATTGTCATCCTGCCTTAAAATGACTAAGGGGTTCGCAAAGATGCCAAGCCACTCGCTGCGACCCACTTATGAGGATGAGCCACGAAGAACATATAGAGCTTTCCCCAAAAGTTATGGACCTGAACCGCGGTGGTTATACTAACTGAAGTCGGACTTTCCTTGCGCAGGGTAACTTGAACTTGCAGATGATGATCATTATCTTCAAGAGTTATTTCATTGTCATCAACATCTACAACAGTAAAGATTGTCAATCGATCTCCCTTTTTATAAGTTTCAATTGGTTTCCCACTATTCGCAATATCAGCAAAGGTGCCAACATCTTTCAATCCAAACTTTGAAACAACAAAATTCCTCATGCGAAGAGCATGATTCACCCAAGCAGGCGTCTTTGCTGCAAACAATTGGTAAATTTCTATCGCCTTCAGATTTTCTACATTTAATCCTTCATGCTGAAAAGAGTCAGAGAAATAAGAATTTTGAACAAATGTTTGATTTTTCGTCAAGGGTAAAGGATAACGCTGAATGATTTTCCTTCCAGAAAGTCGGGAAACTATCCAAGGGACAAATTGAAACTTGGAACTCATTTTGACCTCCTAAGACTAAGACTTATTCTATTAATATAGTATTGATTGGAAATGCATTCTCGTCATTAGGAGAGAGAGAGGTGTTTGCATGAGGGAGAACGAAGCCATCAATAAAATAACATGACTCCATCATAAAAAGTGCTTTTTCATTTTTACAGTTATAAAAAAAAGGTGTTTTTGATGCTTTTATTGTTTTATAATTTCAAAGAACTTTACTCTCGTCATATCACTTCATTGATTCATTTTCAGCGGAGATTTTTGAAAAAACATCTGATTCTCCGCAGAAGCCTTATTGGAGTAATTTCTATTAGAGAATTTGTCAAAGTTGAAAGATTACCTTTCTTGTTCATCTCGTACAAGCAATTCTTGAACAGATTCATTACTTATATAACCAGGTTAATGCAAGAAAGAAATGATGATAAAAGACAAATTAGGTAAAGAACTACCACCAGAGTATGAACGAGCATACTGGGCTGCTGCCGATGGCGACTTTCATGCGTTACATCGAGCATTACAGAACGGCATCCCAATAAACTTCATCAATCCAGTAACGACCGATTCTCCTTTGATGATAGCTTGTCGTAAAGGCCACGCACAAGTTGTTCGATTATGCTTAGATTATGGTGCTAAAAATGATCCTCATCCAGAATTTGGACAAACAGCATTGCATGCTGCCGTGACCTCTAATCAATACGACTGTGCAAAGATATTATTAGATATTGCTGCAGCAAGTGAGGCAGATTTTATCATCGCTAATTTAACAGATCAACATAGCCAAACTCCTCTTCATTCTGCTGTAACCCTTGGCTCAGTTGATATTAGTGGATTATTGTTGCAACATGGTGCTAAAATCTCTGCAGTTGATGCTTATGGGCAAACACCACTTCATATTTGCTCAGGAACAAGTTCAGCGGAATGCTTAGCGGTACTATTAGATCATGGAGGAGATGAATACATGGAAACTGTTGACATTTATGGTAATACTCCATTACATCATGCTGCGTATAACGGGAATGTAAATTGTGTAAAATTATTACTCGAAACTGCAGCAAATGTATCGGCTCGGAATGCTAAGAATTTAACAGCATATAATTTAGCGACTATGCAAGGACATCATCAGATTGGCTTGCTTTTATTAGAATATAAAGACGCTGCTCGCCCTGCTGATCGATCATCCACGTCTTCCACTTATCCTCCAAAGAACAATCGACCTACTGCCTTTTCCCCGACAGAACCTTATAGCAATCTTTCTACTCCCTCGCATTCACGAGTAGATGAATCAGAGTTTAGAACACCTATGGCTTACCCGGAGAAGAAAAGTCTCAAGAAGACATTTAGTATGGATCCAGTTGATATGGTAGGCATGAGCTTACCTCGACCACATACTGTTGGATCTCCATCAATCAATTTGAAAAATGGTCAAATAAAGAGGCAAACATCGGTGTCCTCAGCTTCATCGCCTGTAGATGTGATTAGAAAGAACTCAGAGGGTCTTCTGACTGCAAGTTTTAATGCTTCATCTTATAATAGTAATCAGCTCCGTCCTCTGAGTGCTCGATCCATACCAGATGATAATAGTAGTACACGGAGCTCAGAGGGTATCGGTGATGATAATAGCGAGACTTATCGCAATCTGACACAGTTATCGACTCCTTTACTCTCCAGAGAGAGTTCGAACCAATACAGGTAATTGAGATATACTTGCTTTAAGCTTACTTTATTTTATTTATCATTCTTTTTCTTTTTGTTAGTAATGGTGCCGATAAACTTACTCCGAGAGAAATGAGTAATTCTTATCGATCCTCCATGAATAATAACAGCAAGAATAATCGATCCAGCACCACATCTTCAAATTACAACACCAATCCTGTTGTTCCTGTTAACTCCTCTCCACAGCCTTTAGATTATACTTACATGACTGGCCAGAACCAGAAAAGAGATCTTTTAGTGAATAATTATTTTTCTTCTCATCCAACCCGTGAAGATCATAAAAGTCAACAATCATTTCATGGGAACTCAAATACGCTTTCTTATGAATATCCTCAGACCTATTCCTCCGAATCTATTGATAATTACGAATTAAATCAGTACTCAAACGATCCTGTTATTCTCTCTACGCCGAATCGCAAACAGCAACAATCACAAGCCCAAAGTAATTATTATGTGAGCACTGAGGGCATCGAATCAGAATATGTCGATCCTTTGGAAGTATTTGATTGCTTAGATCGGACGTGGCATGTTTACTTGACCGAAGATCAGCATGTCTACTATTTAGATATGGAGAACAGTCACAGTCAATGGGAGGACCCGAGAGTGTATGGCATTATTACCCAAGAAAACTACTCCGACCTTCCGCCTGAATCGCCATCAAAGTTATCTGACGGCAACCCTCCTCCATTATCTCCTGCTTTTAGATCTCCCTCAGCTATGAAAATCTCGCCCAAGTCTGAGGTTAAGGAAGAACAGATTATTGTTACATTAAAAGAAAAGCCAAAGCAATTATCAATGACATCATTCGCGACGAATGAGGATGATGAGGATTTAGTTTCTGTCGATATAGGAGAGAGTTTAATTACTGCGACAACTGGTGAAAGCTTTTCAGTCGGCTCTGTATCGTATAGAAACAAGTCAAAAATAAGGTACTTTTTAATGTGTTCAACTCTCTTCGTCGCTTAATTGTGCACCTAATAGATCTAATAATACATCGAAACGAGGGAATCATTCGCCTTCATCTTCTCCCGGTTCATCTTCCTCTGAAGAAGAGCTTTCTATGGTCAGTGAAGTGAAAATTAGAAATATTTCAAGGTCCAAAAATCAACGAACGAAAGAAGTGCTTACTGACGAGAGTAAACTAAATAGCGAAGCCGCAAGTAAGAAAACGAATATATTTTCCTTTGATGAAAAGAGTATCGAGCAATCGTATTCTCCTACACGGAATTTTAGAGCCATTCGAAGCTTCGAAGTCAGAAAGAATAGTGGCGTTACTAGTTCTCCTAATGGAAAGGATGAACTGAGAGCAAGTGACTCGGCGGTCACTGATAAACTCCGAGGTGATGCCGTTCCAATGAACAAATCTATCAAAGAGAAAGAAGGCGAAAAGAAGAGAAGAAATAGTGATATTCACTTTGATCCAGATTCTGTGATTAAAAGTACGAGTAGCGATGATTCTAACCTGAAGCAATTCCTTCACAAGAGAAAAAATATGTTGAACGAACAAGAAGATCATTCAATTCCTTTTCCTTTTCCGAAGAAAAATCTGAATGAGGTCATGGAGAAGGTTATCGGCAGTGCTCCGAGTCCCAATAAGGAGAATAAAGCAAACAAAGCAAATGGTTCGTCCGTTTCATCAGAGATCGATCAGGAGAACAGTACAGTAGAGGAAGAAAGCGTTAATTGTGATCGAGATCATTTTATTCAACTTATTGTGAAGAAAGAGCATACACCGCAAGAGGTGAGGCTCCTTTTAGAGAGACAAGGCAAGTCCAACGCTTTCATATTAGAGATCTTGTCATCAGCGGATGAACAACTTCTGAGCACACAATCACTCGATCAAGATGATGATGACCAAGACGATGCTCGGAAGAAAACAGTTTATGTTGAAGACTCAGAAGAAACAAAACAAACAAAAATCAACGAGAATCTTAATAAACTCGTTGCAAATCCGACAAATAAACCAATTTATGAGAAATATGTGAAGATGTTTAAACTTGGTGTACTTCCACCAAATATTCTGATGAAGATGAACATAGATGGATTAGACAAGAAATACGTGAAAGAGTTTGAAACAGCTTTATTATTATCCAAACAAGCTTCAGCCTCTGTTGCGGGAGTTAAAGAATCTTCGAAAGATATTCTATTAATGAAAGATTGGAATTCGATTAATAATCATGACCGATTAAAGAATTCGATTTGGGCATTTTCTACCACTAGAAGTACTGCTACACTTGTAGCTGGGAAGTCTAATAAAAGTCCCACTAATGCAGGAAGCTCTGAGAAGGATGAGAAAGAGAAAGATGATGGATTTTTAGCAGAGAAAGAGTTAAAAGAACTCGAAGAACTCTTTTTCCAGCAACAAAAGACTTCCAATGGTAACCGTACTTCGACTGAAGGAAGTGTTGAAGATAATGCAACAGAGAAAAGAAAGAAAGTCTTATCAGCGCTGGAGAAGACTTCAAAACAGCCCACTGCATTGAAAATACTCGAAGGAAAACGCGCCCAAAACATTATCATTGGATTAGTTCCATTCAAATCAATAGGAAATCAGTTAGATATTATTAAAGCAATCTGTGCTCTGAATACGTTGAACGATCAATTAACCATCGATCATTTAGAGAACTTTCAGTATCTTCTTCCTACTGAGAGCGAATTAAAGCTCTCTCATCAACTAAAGCAACTTCAAAGCAAAGACATTCAACATCCTGCTGAAGTCTTCCTACAAGCAGTGATTTTCTTCTATCCTGAACTTCCGATAAGACTGAAAATATTTGTGATTTGTTTGTCTTTGCAGTCTTCTATTCAAATTCTCGATAAAAGAATGAAAGTCATGATGAATATGATCAATCAAGTAAGTGATATGAAAGATCTGAAATTCCTCCTTTTCATACTTAAATTATATTTCCTTTTCATTATTAGGTGGTATCAAGTCCTAAATTAGCAAAGATTTTACAAAAGTTATTAATTATTGGAAGAGTAATGATCATGGAATCTAATTCCTCCTCTCATAACTCATTACTAAAGTCAAAGCTTCATCCGAACAAATCTAATTCGTCATCGTCATCATCATCTTCGAATGGTAAAATGACAATCTTAGAGCAACTTATTTTGATTAGTAATATGAAAGGTGAGACTACTTACCATCATTCAGTTATAGTTCGTTTATTCTGGCTTCATAGGCATTGATAAGAAGACGAGTGTCATGGATTATGTCATCAAATCCCTCTATGATAAGAACGAACAAGATCTACTAGGAGTTTTAGATGATCTATCACTCATCACAAACTCAATGTATCAAGAAAACACAACGAATCCTTCGTCATCCTCCACAATGAATAGTCATCAAGTGAATAGTCAGAACGCCTCTGCGACCGCCTCTACCTCCATCCCTCATCAATTCGCCTCTGTGGAGATCTTTCAAGAATACAACGTCATTCAAAAACAGTTCCAACAACTCACTGCAGAGTATGAAAGAAACACCCAACAGGCTGATGCTATCGTTGATCCTCTGAATCAAGCTACGTCATCGTCATCATCTTCAGTGGGAGATATCTTCGCCTCTCCAACCGCAAAGCGAATCAGCAATGAATACATGTCCAACCTCGAGAACTACATCTATGAATTCAGAGAGCAGATTAATCTGGTGATGAAGAAGAAATTATTATTAAATAAGAAGTTAGCACAGCTCATCGACTACTTTGGTGAAGAGAGAAGTCATTATCTGATCCCACTGCCTGAAACCTCTGCCTCTTCTCATTCAAGTGGAGGAGGATCAAAGATTGGGAATAATACTGGTAGTGTTGTGACAGTGTATGATGTGAGTAACATCTTCGTCGCTTTAAAGGATTTTAGCAAGTCATTAGCATTTAGTAAGGAAAGTTATGAATGGAAGGTATCAAGGAAGTAATAACAATGATAGTAGAAATAAACTTGAATAATATTATATTATAAATCATATAGAACCTCTTTCTTTCTTCTCTTCTTTCGTTTCTTTCTTTTTATTTTTGAATTTATTGTATTTATTTTACTTCACTGGTATTCTCTTTCTTTCCATTCCACTCTATTCCTTTAAACTCTTTGTACAAAGAAAAGACATAAACTAAACAATTATCATCGCTTGACTAATCATTGGAAATGTCGTTCTTTCTCTGCCTTTCGTAGGAAATGACGTAATGATAGGGCGATTTTCTTGGAGCACTTGAACACTCGTAATCGCATACTATACAAGAGAAAGAAAGGGTCGACATTCATAGGATTAGAAAAAGAGATTTGGTTCCTTATGAAGTTTGGGAAGCTGGAGAGAACAACGGTCTTGTTGGTTTGGAGGTGGGTACTCTTCCTTCCGTCATTTCCTGTTATATATCGAGCTCGAGGTGCCCAAAGTTACTCAGATTGCTTCAACAGCAACCTCTACCCTAGTTGTCATTCTTTCAGATGTAACAAGTTTGTAAATAACGGTGGATTCAGTCGAGACCTATTGCAATGGTTCGATGACGGGTTGAGAAGAAGTCACGAACAACTTCAAAAAGTTGTAATTTTCTGTCATGAGCCAGTATATGCTCCAGGTAATCCAATTTCAGTCGCTTGGAACTGGATCTCAATTTTCCTCCTTATCGAAGACTCCTTGCGTGGCGCACAAGAAACAGGATGGCTGATAAAGGAGCTGCTTTGTTTGCGATGGCCAAGTTTTCCGATGGAAGCAGATCCATATCTTCTGATGATCGTGAGGACATTGTTGATGATGAGGATAGTACTTAGAATTAGATTAATCAAATCCTTGAGCTTTAGCTTTACATTTATTGACTTGTTTTCTATCCTATGGCATTTGGGTTGAATGCGTCCTCTAAACTCGATAAAGTTTGTAAGTCCACTTCCTCAATGTTTACAGACTAAATCTCTCGAATCAGTGAATGTGAGAGCACATGAATAAACTCCATTACCAACCAACTCTACAATGACATGAAAATTAGGTAATACAGCTAAGGAAATTGATCGATCGAATTGAAGCATAAAACTCGCTTTAGGATTTGTCGTTTATCTCTGCAGGATATTTCATTCCTGGTCGAAGAGGAATGATTGTCAATCCATTCTTGTACTTCTGGAAAGCTGAGAATTGTCCGACAACATAATCTAATACATTTGGAATTCTTCTCCATGTTGAAAACAACGATTTGAAGGTCTTCTCCGCAAAATGATTGAACTTCTTTCCCCACTTGTAATCCTTAGCACTTCCTTGTTCGTTTGTCTTTGTTCTCCCGATTGAACAATCGCTTCTTCTGGAAACTTCTCCATCTTCTTCATTGCCTTCATCTCCCTTCTTTCACCTCGGACATGACCACCCTCAACATCCTGCATTCCTTGTTGTTATCGCTCTTCAAAAGCTGATTGGAAGTCTGTTGATTATTCTTGTTGGTGTAGCTCCCACAGTAAGAACATACGAGATCTACTATCGAAGGACACTGCATTCGTCATCACCCACCATTCGTCATCGTAGATGAGAAGGTACTTGAATTTCCTTTGGCCAAGGAAAAGGATTATTCCATTGAGGAAGACTTCCTTTCCAGTCAAACACAAGCCTATCATCAAATACTTCGAACACGCCATAAGCTGCGTCACCAACTTCTCTCTCGATAGGAGCTGGTGGAACGATGTGCACAATACCATTCGAATCGAAGTGACATTGACCTAAGTGAAAGTGAGCGATAAAAGTAAAGATAAAGTGCAATGGAGCCATGTCTTACCGTCGTGATCATGACCTGCTAGCCATAGGATGACGTGGTCGTACTTCCTCAAGATTCTTAAAACCTCTTGATAGTTCCAAGCGACTGAAATTGGATTACCTGGAGCATATACTGGCTCATGACAGAAAATTACAACTTTTTGAAGTTGTTCGTGACTTCTTCTTAACACGTCATCGAACCATTGCAATAGGTCTCGACTGAATCCACCGTTATTAGGAGTCCACATACACCTCTCTGGAGGAAGGTTGTGATACCATTTATTACTGCCAAAGCTTAGATCATTAGGATTATATTGTTTAATCAGTGTTTGAGCGAGTTGTTCGTTCTCCTTAGAAGAGGAACTGACGATAGATAAGTCATAACCATCTAAAGAGATAAAACACCAATCAGGCATCGGATTCCAATAATAAGACAAGGGTTGAGATGCCTGTGTAATTTCTTTCGCGTAATAGAGCTGAGTTTGTTGCTGACTCATCATTTCTTTTAATTGAACTCGAGGAAAGCAAGTCAAGCAATGGTTACCAAAACAATAGTAATTCCTTCCTTTGAATTGTGCTGCTACATTAAGAAAGGTTTTAAGACAACTTTGTTGAGTGTTGGTAGTAGATGCTCTAATATCAATGATATCACCAAGGATTAGTGAGAAGTCAGCATTGGCAGTATTCCAACTCCTCACAGAATCTTCAAATATTTTCAAACTATTTGAATATCTTCGAAGTTTAGTCTGCTGAAAATTCCACGCATCGGGACTATCTGCATATTGAATGTCGGATATCACTCCAAATTTGAATAGAGGTTGAGAGGAAGGCCGAAGGATCTGTAGCATATTAACCTGCAGAGCCATCCAGACCAAACACCACCAATACCATTGAAAGCAACGAACATTCATCTCCACTCGCGCGAAGCGCGAAGCTCACATCTCATGATTCCAAAATCAAGACCACATTCAAAAACTCGACTTTCCTGAAAACTCGAGAAAGCCTTCTTCACTGCCACCACTACCGTTCTCCACCGGAATTCCGAAAATGTAGAAAGTGCTCTGACTCATTTCATCTTCTCTTCAATGACACCTTCTCTATTAATTTCAGTGTTCGTTGTCATAGTAGCAGTAGCCTTTGACAGGTAAAATGAAAGAGAGAGGAAAAAGAAGCTTCATTGACACAGAAAACTACTGCAATTAGTCTACTAATACTACTACAACCACAACCACAACACTAGAGCAAACTACGGCGACAAACAAAGAACAAGGCCACCAATACCGCTGATTGACTTGATTACTGGGCGGCATTGTTGGCGTTTTGTCTTGGCCTTCTTTCTTACTTGTATGAGTCATCATAATTTACTGCATTTTTATCCGGTTTTTGATTGTTCATTGTGACTAACGCATTATTATTTTATTGAAATCTTGATTACTTTGCTTCTGCCTTCTGTTTTCCTACTCATTCATTGATTTATTTTGAATTGATCACATTCCACCATTACTTTTACTCCATCTGGCTTTCATTGTTCATCCTTTCAATCTACTTCCATTTCTGTGAGAAATTTAAGCAAAACATTTGAAACAAACCTCCTGACTATGCACCTATAGCCTTTACCCTTTCAAACGTCGTCGATTTTCTCACATACTCCTATTGTAAAGATGAATTTTCAAATATTCCATGCATTAACCAATTACTCACAAGATGCATTATTTGAATTATTACTATTTCTCTCGCCTGTAGATTGTTGTAAATTAGGTCAAACATCTCATAGTCTTCGCCACATCACGAATGATGAGAAGCTATGGATAATTTACTGTAAGACAAGGATCGAAGGATTTAAGGAGTATATTCAAAGTAATGATCAATTAACAGCAATTCAAATGCTCTTACAATTCCCTAATCATCGAAAATTATTCCAAGCAATGCAATCATTACAATTCCCTCTCTTTGGATGGTTTCGAGTCATTCCACAAGATCTGACGAACTGTGAAGGAGGTTTATACTGTATATACCCTACTAACGGTCGTGTTATCTGTCAATACGTTGATTACCATGGCCAAGGCCATATGGACGATCGTTCTGTTGATATAATCTATGACAATCGTTCGTCACAAGTGATTAGTCGTTGTTTTAACTCAGCGAAGATTTATAAAACAAAGTTTGATGATGCAATACATTTACAACATCCTCATCTTCTAAATGAAAGACTTAGTTTTAAACCTTTACCGCCAATTCTTTCACCAACTATTGCTAATAATGCGAAAAGTTGGGAGAATTTCTTTTCAAGTATTGGATTATTTACTTCGCGTTATGGTTCACATGGTATTGAGATCCTTCATTTATCACTTCATTCTACAGAAGATGATAGTGCACTTAGATTTAATAATTATCAGTTTGGTGGATTGCAATTACAAGCTTTAAAGATTACAGGTGATCGAAATGTTCCAGCGGGGAAATATTCATTTTGTATTGATTTATTAAATACTATTGATCTTCATGTTCCATTTGTTCAAGATACTCGACCTATCATCATATTCCCTCCTGATCGTGACAATCCAGTGTTAACTAATTGGGAACAACGAATCCCAGCTATGCAGTTTTGTGCGAGAGGATTAGGACAGATTAATAGAGTTCCTGGAGTATGGAATCCTGAATGGGTTCGATGTGGATTTGTGTTGTATAAAATGCCTATTGGAGACCAACGAGCAATGTTCTCAATCATCTGGGATGACGAAAATGATAATTTCAGACATGCTATGGACTTTCGTGTACTCCCTGAAGGAAATATGGGTGTTATTGACAATACATCTTCCTATAGTAGTGATGGGAGATAGCTATTCATATTATTCTCATTATTATTCACACTTTTCGATATAAATTTGCAGTTGATTGTTTATGTTAGACTTTGAGTAAAAATACGAAGAAAAAAATTAAAATACCATACAAATTCGAATGAAATTAATACAATAATAATAAATTGATGTGAGAGTTTCCATGCAATGAATGTTATATATGGTGTAAGATATTGTAAAACAGAGTGATATCGTTTCGATTAAAAATTATGATTATTATAATTAGGGTTAGTTTCATATTTAGTCGTGAGACAATTTTGGGAAATTACTCTTACTTCAAGTGTTTTTCTTTCTTTCGTTTCTTTTTGTTTCTCCCTTCATTTCTCCTTCTATCCTCTTTAAGCTGAAGGTTATCCAATTACTCTCCCTGTAATTCCCTTTCATCCTTGAGATCAAGGGAGATGGGATGTGTTCAAGTGGATGTTGGATGCGTGTATTCAGAGGCCTATTTCTCAAGATATTGATAGTTCTTTCTGTTATTCTCTGTGCCCAAATGTGTCTTTTTTCCTTTCCATTAACAATAACATGTTATATCACGAGATGAGAGAGGTTGAAAGGTTAAATTGATTCACATAGTACGAGCAATAATCTGTTTAGCATCAACCAATGCCCCTAGAGTAAACCTAACTAAAGCAAATATTATTATTCTAATCTAACTCATCTACTACACTAGAGTACTCTACTACACAGTCGTTCTCCTACGTGGTAGAGATTTGAGAGCAATTTTTTTGTCGGTATAGCCTGTCCCCTCTCATAGAATCCTTCCATTATACACGGTGAAGCGTTGCATAGTTGTCAATTTCTCAATATCCTTCCTCAGTTCATCGGTAACTCTCTTCTCACCAAAGAACCAAACAATATCCTTTGCTTTGGAAGCAAATTGGAACAATATTGCAGCAAACAGGACTTTAAGAAGTAATAATACTAAATAAGCTCCCAACCCCATGATTATCAAGGTTTGATAAGAATATTGATTGAAATACGACTGCATCACAGGAGAAGCAAAGGCAACATAGATATACCTTAGAAACACTGCAACCATTGGAATCTATTAAAGAACAGAAATAAGAAGAAGATTAATGATGAGAGTGAGGGAAGATAACTAACCTGACACAACCCTAGTCTCCTCGAGACAGCATAAGTATGATCAACAACAACAGCATCCTTCCCACAGGCAAGTAAATCTTGAATAACAACATAACAATAAGAACGATAATTTAACGCACTAATTGAATTAAATTTACATATAAAACAATGTTTAAATGAATCAGCAATTGCTTCAGCTGCTAATATCATTAATGTTGTAATCACAAAAGAACGACCATAATCCCACCAATTAAATCCACTCTGTACCATTGTAACAATAAATACTAATCCAACAAATATAATAGATTGAAATCTTTCTAATATATCAGCACATGTCAATTGAAATAAATTATTTTTATCATATTTTTTAAATACAAAACCTTTTAATTCAGCAAAATTATTTAATATAAGAATCGTTAATAATGAATCATCCGCTGAATTAATTACAACGGTTAATGTTGCAACCTGTGATAGATATAATAATGAATGTAATGTCACATAGATAAATGCTATGATCGTTTGTATGATTGGTAATTGTTGGTTATTGGTTAATTGTATTTGTATTGAATCAAATAAATCACCACCAAATGATGCAAATAATTTATCAATCACTTCAATCATTGATGATAATACATACAGTTTAATAGTATTTTGACTTCTGATACGATGATAGACTGTACTTAAATTTAATTGATATAATAGATAAAAACTACTACCTAATAGAGCAAGACGCAAAAGATCAAAGATTTGAACTATATTTAATTCTATTGGTTTAGTAGTATAGATGGAAGAAAAGAAGAATGAAGTTATTTTATATTGACAAAATGTGATGAAAGAAAAGACTGCAATAATGATTCTTAATGGGAAATAAGTGAAAAAATAGAGGAATGTATCCATACAGATAATAAAACCAATACCATGTATTTTCTCTAATTCTAATGGTACTTTAAATAGATTACTAACATTTGGTAATGTTAGTTTTTCTATTTTCTCTGGTTCATGGCCAATTCCAAGAATTTCATAATAAAGATAATCCAGGAAATGCATGAGGTTTTAATAATATGATGTTGTTTTATGTGTTATATATATTATAATAGTATACTATGATAGGATAGTATGGTATAGTCTCTTACGCACTTGTGTCTTGTTGTCTTCGTGCAATTCAATGATGAAGCTTTCAAGGAGGAGGGAAAAGATCTGTCTTTGCACAAAGAAGACAGGATTGAGCTTCTTCTACAGTTTCAAACAGTACCACAACTATTCGAAATTAAAAATCACAATCATGCTTGAAAGAGAATTTGAGACGTATGAAGGATTAACATACATTGCTTTAACAATGATTTCTATAAATTTTCAAAACTCAACGTAACGTGCGTGGATGACTGTAACCATTCTAAATTTTACCCATTCTAAAAAAGTTTCTTGTGGAGATTATTCTCTCTCACTCTCTCGCTCTCTCACTCTTTCACTATTTCGAAATTATAGATTTATTTCAGGTTCAAGCTTAGCCTTAACTTATCAGTAGTTCCCCTCACACTTACCTAAAGAGAAACTCGAAATTCGTAAATCTCCGCTTTTTTGGAAATCCAATCTGAAATTTGTTTCAGTTTGCAGAAAAGTGTATCTTGCGGATTATTTTCCCTTTTTGAAAGAAGTTAGAAGTATTTTTGACCAGTCAAGTGAAATGTCATCAGTTAAAGATATGATCTCAAGATTAAATACGAAAAAGGCTCCTCCAAGTGAAGAGACTGCATCAGTTTCGGTGGCGAATCCAGCTGTTGCAACAGAGGCGAATGATAGTAAGGCCGTGAAGAGAGCGAGTGTTTCATTGAGAACTGTTGAACCACCAAAAGCTACCGAAACATCTTCAGAAGAAGTAAAATCGGAAGATAAAGCTCCAGTGAAGAGATTGAGTATTTCTCAACGAATAGCTTCCATCAAACTTGCTCAATCTGAAGAAAAACCAGAGGAAGAGATCCCAAAATCTTCCGCTGAAACTTCTGCTGCTTCCAAATCTCAAACCTCTTCGGAACCGAGCTTGGCTTCGAACACTGTTGAGACTACTAATCCAGCGCCTCCAGTAAGGCGAACGAGTATTGCCGATAAGATCGCCGCCTTGAAAGCAGGCGGAAATGAACCTTCCAAACCCTCGATCTCTACTCCACCAAAAGAGCCTGAATCAAATAATGCTGTTCGAAGAGGAAGTATTGCTGATAAGATTGCGGCTTTGCAGTCCAAACCTGTGGAAAGTGAACGACAGCCAGAAGCCGCACCCGTCAGCGAAATCACTCCAACAAAAGTTAGCATTGCAGATAAAATCGCCGCGATGAAAACGAAATCTGCAGAGCCAGAACCCAAACCGGCAGAGGCTAAAATTACCCCAACGAAGGCTGGTAGCATTGCTGATAAAATTGCTGCCATGAAGGCGAAAGCGGAGGCTGAAAAGCTGGAAACTAAGCCTGCAGAACCTGCCCCAGCTGCTGTTTTGGAAGGAACCACACCATCAAAACGAATGAGTGTGGCGGATAAGATTGCAGCAATGAAAGCTAAACCAGAACCTGAAAAGGTAGAAGAAAAGCCAAAGCCATCCGCTAAAAGTCAGGGTATCGCGGAACGTATCGCAGCGATGCAAGCAAGTGCTGAAAACACCCATAGTCCTT
>VFQN01001786.1_pt1 | contig 34916 bp, 45 predicted proteins | sample 3512371 | NCBI WGS metagenome assembly VFQN01 (sample SAMN10412370, study PRJNA504923) | tailings metagenome | isolation source: Replicate 2 from Balatoc abandoned mine | place: Philippines: Itogon, Benguet | collected 2017-08-28 | reverse complement strand
CCGAAATTAATATTTATTACTTAAAAGTAATATATTCCTCCTAAAAAATACACTGCGACCGATTGCCGCACTGTGCTGTGCGCCGACGTACCAGCAGGTATTTCATGCTGCGAAGGGCGCGCATGGCCTCGTCCGTTTGGCACAGCACGTGGGTGACGGCGGGGGAGAAGGACTCCACCACGCGCGCGCCTGGGGGCCCGGGGGGCCGAGGGCACGGATGACACCGTTGGTGCGGCGGGTCAAGTGAAAGGAGTGAGTCAATGTGGATGTCACGCAACACGGACAACCGAGGTTCAACTCCGTCACGCAGCGCGTACAGCCGAGGCAGGCACCAGTCTTGTGTAGGTCAAGGGTGTTCAATCTAAGGGGAGGTAAACAAGGCCGTCAAGCACACACGACGGCCCATATGACAGTTGCGGCGGCGTGGCAAGCAACGTACGCTTTCCCGTCTCGCCCGCCAACCCGCCCACCTGACGCAGCCGCCAGCTTCCTGAGCAGCGCCTTGTCTCCATCCGGCAGGTTGGAGCCCAGCAGCACCCACGACGACCCACTGGACCCCGACCACTTGCCACCCTCCCCTCCGCCCCTCCCCGGCCCTGCACCCGCCCCTGCTCTCGCCGCCTGCTGCTGCGTCCCCGGCTGCTGCGTTGCACTGGGGGCGCCGTCCCCTCCCGCCGCCTGTGTTGAGAGCCGTGCTTTCTTGCCGCCGCGGGCGCCGCCCGCTGCACCCTCGGTCCCTGCAGCCGCTGCGCTCCTCCTGCCCGTAGCACCCGCCGCCGGCACGCTGCGCCGCCGCTTCGCGTCTACCACCGCCGCCGGCGCTGCGCCCCCGTCACCGCCGCCACCCTCCGCGCCGTCCTCCTCCTTGCCAGCCCCATCTGCGTCAGCCTGCATTGCCCCTCCCGCCTCTCTCCCGTCCCCTGCTGCAGCCTCGTTGCCTCCTGCGGCTTTACCCCTCGCTGCCTTGGCTCCAGTCCCAGCTGTCTTTGCCGGGGCGCTAGCCCGCCGACGCTTCGCAGCCACCCCAGCTCCTGCGTCCTCCGCAACCCCGTCCATACCGGGGTTATCTCCTGCCACCGCATCGCCCGCGCCGACGCTCTCGTCGGGTGGATTAGCAGCCATCGCCGCCGATGCCCCTTTCCCGGCCGCTGCGTCACCGTCGCCACCATGGCCGTCGCCGCCGCCGCCGCTGGCAGGCACCGACCGTTTGCGCTGCCGCTGCGACCCCTTGACGCCGCCGCCACTGCCACTGCCAACAGGCCCCGCAAGCCCATCGCCTTGCCCCTGCTGCTGCGGTTGCTGCTGCTGCTGCTCGTTGGTTTCAGGCTTGGCGTCAGGCAGCCAGCTACCCCGGGGCGCGCGGGGCCGTACGGTGCGGCACATGGTGCACCTGCGGCGACAGCAAGGCCAGTAAAGCTGCTCCGTCAAGTGCACTGCAGATGGCAAGTGCAGATGGCAACTTAACCAAAGGAATGTTTTCCTGCGTGGGAAGCTGGACGTGCAGCGTCCTTGCAAGGGAAACGGACACCTACTTTTTAGTGGTCGCGGCGTTCTCGAAGGTGCAGGCGGGGCAGCTCCACGGCAGCAGGCGGCTGGGCACGCGCCGACCTGAGCGCAGTGCAGCACACCGCTTGGCAGACAATAATGGACAGCACTGAACCACAATCGCAGGGACAGCAGCTCAGCAAGCGTACGAGAATGTACTTACAGGAGCAACCTCGTGAGGGCAATGACAAAGACCACCCTTGCCTGTGGTAGGGGCGCCGCCGGCCACAGCTGCCTCGCCTCCGGCCGAACCTGGGGCTGCTGCGCCCCCTGCCGCTCCCCCTCGAGCTGCATCCCCGCCGTCAACGCTGACGCCACCACTACCAGCACCAGCACCAGCACCAGCAGTCACGCCTGCCGCCGCACATCCCGGCAGGGCGCGCACCAGGTTGCGGGGAGCTGGGGTGCGGCCCTCGGGCCCTGGGGGCGCAGCATCAGCCACCTGCACCGTCGCTGCACCAGCAGCACCAGCGACGTTAGCGGCAGCACCGATCGGGGGTTCGGCAGTCGCACCGGGGCTGGCATCAGCGCCTGCGGCTGCGTCCGCGGCGGCAGCTGTTGCTGTATCCGCTGGGGCCTGCCGGCCGGTCGGCGGCCCCCCGTCGCGCCGCTGTTGGCCTGGCGGTGGCGGCTGCTGGTGCTGCGACTGCACGAGTGAGTCCCACACGGCGTCCAGTGGGACTGCTGCACGCGTGCACAACCAAGGGGGCGGCAACCAGGCGGACAGGTTGGTAGTGCCGAGGGCATCGGGAGTATGCACAGCGTGCCACTGTTGCACGTCCAAACAACTCAAGCCGAAGTGTCCGTACGCGCACACGGAGTCGGCATGCCGTCAAGCGCATGCGCCCCTTCGGTACTGCTCCTTCACGCACGGGCAAGATAAGCCCTCCACGACAGCGGCCCCATGGATCATGGGTTCATGGCCCTCCTCCACCATACGCACCTGGGGCATCCTTGGCCTGCGGCGGCCTTCCGGCCTTGCGCGCCTCCGGAGCCACAGAGTCCCCGCCGCCGCCGCCGCCGCCGCCATGTCCGGCGGCCGCTGCACCGACCGCAGCAGACGTGGCACGTGTCGAGACGCTGGTGGGGCTCTGCGGTAGAGCGGTGTAAAAGGAGGCCCAAGAAGGGTAACGGATATTTGGTTACCGTTTGTGCGCAGCAAGTCATGTGTCTGCACCTCTGTCTGCATACCATGCTACCACGCTGGGACTAAGGCGTCCATGGGGCATGAATGGTGCCACCCAGACCTCTGCACACGTTCCGATTTCCATGACAGCGCGTTGCACCCCCCATGTGCCCACTTCCTCTTCCCCAATCCAACCCGTCACGTTTTATCCGACCTGTCCGTACCTTGTCTTCGCCGTCGGGGTCTAGGAAGCTGAACAGCCGCCGCCCCTGCACGGGCCCCACGGACTCGGGAGCGCCCAGCCCGGCGCCCCCATCCCCCGCGGCCCCCGCCTCCGCAGCCATCCCTGCACCCGGCCCCCTCCCACCGGCACCTGCCGCTGCGCCCGCCTCGGCAGGCGGCGCCCCGTCCGCCACGTCCCCGCCCGCGCGGTCCGCCTCCACCTTCCCGCGCGGCACAGCGGCCAAGCCCGCCGCTGCCCTTGCTGCAGCGCCCGGCGCAGCCCTCCCCTCACCACCTGCCTTCGTCTCGCCGTTGCCATCAGCTCGCACGCCACGGCCCGCGCCACCCCCACGCCCCCGTGCGAGGCCCAGCCGCCTCCTGCTGCCTGCCTGCCCCTGCTGCCTGCTGCCGCCGGCCTTGCCACCGCCAAACACTTCGGGCTCCGCGACACCCGATGCAGGCGCGTCATCCCCGTCAGCAGCTTCCACACCCACCTCTTTCCCAGCCGCAGCGACCGAGTCCCCACGTGCCTCCAACGCCACCAATTGGTGCTGCTGCAGCAGCAGCGCACCGTCCTCCGCAGCCGACAGCGCCACCAGTGGGGCTGTACCCGCCACTCCCGCAGCCCCCTGCGTCTCCCCGTCATTTGCAGCTGATACAGGCCCGTCCTGCTCCGCCACCGCCGCCACACCTCCCGCCTTCGGTCCCCGAGCTGCTGCCGGCCGCTGCATACCTCGCTGCGGGGCCCCCGCCCCACCGCCCCGACTTACGACGCCCCGCCGCCTCGCTTGAGACGCCTTGCCGCCTGCGTTCTCCCTTTCCCCCTCGTCCTCCTCCTCCTCCTTCTGCCTGCCATCATACTCCTCCTGCTGCTCCCCAGCCGCACCCTCCTCGCCTTCCGCCTCCTCCCCGGCCCCCACTCCGCTTTTCCGCTTTGCTCCCCTCCTGCCACGTCCTCCGGCCCCTGCACCCCCAGGCAAGACTGCTCCCCGAGCACCCTGCCGCTGCTGAGGCTTCTGCTGAGGCTCTTGCTGCTGGCGTTTCACCTTGTCATCCTCTGTGACGGCCTTACGCTTCCCTCCTTCCCCTGCTGCACCCACACCTGCGCCCCCATGTGCCCCCATGGCGCCGCTTCCCTCCTCCAATGACGGAAGCTGGCTCAGCAGCAGCGGCTTGCCGAGCGCCGCCTCCATCTGGCCGTACAGATGACTAATGGTGGCCTGCAGTACGTCAGCGGGGGGCAGACAGGGCGGTCGCAGCATGCCATGTGGGCATCTGAATCCAGGCCCGTGCGGGACTTAATGTGGGCCTAGCAATGCCGCCACCATATCTGTAATACTATTGCTTTGTCGGTACCCGATTTGCGTTTTTGGAACCCACTGCTTTGCAGCAATTGCACACTCGAGATTGCTGCCACGCGTCTCCCACGTGCTTCTCCCATCCCACCATCTTATCGTCGGACTGGATGTCGCGGCGGTGCCCCCGAGACCGGCACACGGGGCACACCACCTCGCCCCGTGGCCGCACGTCGGTGGTGATGCACGACCTGCAGAGGGACGGCCGCGGCAGTGGTAATGCAGAGTTGCCATCTTGCCGTCATGGCAACGCCGCTGGTGCTTGTACGATACAGCGCAGCGCGTAATGATGGGCCCCATGCACCTGTTGTGCACGGTTGGTGCGCACGCACGTTCGTACTTGGCAAAGGCAGCGTAAAGCCGGGTGGGCGCATGCTCGGGGGAATTCGGGGCAAAGTGCGGGAGCGGCCAATCAAGAGGGATGGCGTAGGTGGCGCAGTGCCACAGGCCAGCAGGCTAGGGACTAGGGGTGTCAACCCCGAACACCGGTGCGCTCACCAGCAGAAGTAATGCAGGCACGGCAGCCGCGCCGGCTGCTTCATGATGGACAGGCTGCGAGGGATGGTGGAGGGCGGGATGGCCATACAACGTAAGAGCTGTGTACCGCTCTTGCGGGTCGAGCAGCACCAAGCGTTCGCCCCGAGCCTGTGGCACAGCACTCTCTGCTGCTGCCGTGTGGCTTCAGCCAGCGCCATCCTACGGCGCGCTCAGGTGTGCCGTAGTGTGGTATGGAGATGGGCTGTGGCCATGCGCCTCTACATGTCCTCAGATATAGGCGCTGTATAGAAGCCTAGGGCTGGCGTTTCGTATTGCGTGCATCGGGTGCATGTGCTGGCGCACGCAGCGTGGCATGGCAGCACAGCGAGCACCAACAGGGGCTGTTTGGCGAGCGGTTGCTCGCACAGCGGCCTTCTGCATAGCTAGGCCAGCTTTGCATTGCAGCGGTAGGCAACTCACCATATGGGACATGCTATGGCTCGCCCGAGAGCGTACACCTTCTCCTGCAAGAATGGGGCGTGCAGAGGTAAGGCACCAACACACAAGCGCAGAAGCAGGTCCTGGCCGTCCGTGCTACGTGGGAAAACGGAGCTTTCGATGGAGCGGCGTATTTGATAAAGCCCTCGCTGCTAATAGTACTTGCCTCTAACTCGAGCGCTCCGTCCTCCATGGTGCCGAGCCAGCCAGGCCTTCGCGCTCAAGACGAGTACATATCAACGCTGCGTCATATATGCAATGCAACCATGCGGCAAATTGATATATAGTGTTGTGATAGCAGTGCTGCTGGCATGCTGCGGTATGGCGAAAACACGCTTGAGCGGTTCGCGCCAAATGCAGCGCGAAGTGTCCGACCCGGTTTGTGCAACACAAAGGTTTAGTAACCAATTTATGCTTAGCACTGGTGAGACGCGCCAGAGTACAGTGCCACGCTGCAGCTGCAGCATGGACCGCGCCGGAGTGTCATGGTCCCGGAGCAGGGTCATTCTGGATCTGGCGGGGTGGCTCCCTGTGCCCACTGCCCGCGCCCCGCTGCGCTCTGTTGGTTCCCCACCCCCCCCCCCCCGCCTCCGACCTCTCAGCAGCTCTTGGGTGTCACACCTGGACATATTCTTATTTCTGAACCGAACACAGAGGCACACGTATTTAGAAGCTTGGTCCGGAGCTGTAGCGCTTAAGCAGGCCCTTCGGTACGCATGAGATGGTGCACAGCGCCAAAATCGCTTCTCTGACAGCGGCCCTACAACCCCCCTCAGGTAGACAGCTACTATCCACTTGCGCTGTGCCAGGACGGGGGGCTGGGGGGTGGGGGCTGGACCATGATCAGGAGTGGCACCTCTTGAAGCCTTGACAACCCACACGTTGCAACCTTACAGCCTCGGAACAGCCGGACGGTGTGTCGCCAATGTGCAAGACAGGTACTCTTAATGGCGCATAGGGCTGCCCTAAAGCAAGGGTAGGGTCCATATCTTGGGCTTCCATTAAGAGACAGCGACAGAGCAACCGCAATACGGTAGTCCCTGCCATAGTTCACTGCCTTTAAGTTATGAATGCACCGTTTTCACAGGCTTCCGTGGTCGCCAAGCAGTTGCTCTCACGTGATGCACCACCTGCCCCCCCCCCCCCGTACACTCCGCTCCTGCTGCACCAACACGTGCCCCTCTCCCTACGAAAACATCTCCGCAGCCTCACAGCCTCACAGCTTGAACGCGCGCCATTTTGCAATCTCCGCCTTTAGCGCGTTGTTGGGCACCACGTCCTTGCTGGCGATCTTTACGCAGCTGCCGGGGAACTCCTCGTTGCCCAGCTCGAACCACATGTCCAGCGCGCTGCGCTCGTAGTCCACGCCGTCGCAGGCCGTCACAGGGTCGTCCATCACCGACAGCGTGATGGGGCACACGTACCTGGCGGGGGAGAAGGGGAAGGTGAGAGGCGGGGGGCAACGGCGGTTCGGGGGGCGTATGGAGTAAGGAGGGTGGTAAGCGAGGTGACCGCGCCGAGGGCTTGAGGAAGCGCATGTAAGTGCGGGTCAGGATGGTTGGGCCAGGAATGGAAGGTTGTGACAAGGCGCCGCCGTAACCCACAAGTGGCGGAGGCATGGCTCCTGTGATACATGCGCGCATCATGACGGCTAGGCTCTACCACCCACGCTCGTCCTCCCATCCAATCCTTTACTACTCACAGCCTATTGCCACCCTCCACTGGCTTCCTGCAGTGCCGCGCTATTTGCCCAAGTGAGTACAGGTGAATAACCCAGACGCAAACCCACTTTGGCGGCGGAAGCCCCGCCTTCTCCGCCGCTGCTGCTCGCTCGGCCGCCGCCCGCTCCGCCGCCGCCTCTGCCTCGGCTGCGTTGTTGGCTGCCTCCTCCGCCTCCGCTTCTGCCTCCGCCGCCCGCTGCCGCGCGCGCACCTCCGCGCTCAGGCTCTGCAGGGCCCAGGAGCCAGCCAGTGCACGCAGGTGGCCCAGCTGACGCTGACTTGCAAGCACCTGGCAGCTGACTGCTTCCCAACATGTAACTTTTACGCCTGCACCATAACACTGACGTGCCCACGCACCACTTTCTACCCGTCATCACCACAAGCCACAGCCGTAGCACCCATCAGGAGCAACGACACGTCTCTCCCCTTCCCCTCCTGTGCCCCTCACCTGCCCGGCCTCGCCCTCCTCCACCTCCCCGGCCGCCGCCTTGCCCGGCGACCCGCCCTCCCCCGCCCCCTTGGTGCTGCCGTCGAACGACAGGCGCGCCGGCTCCGGCGCCACCCCCGCGCCCCCGCTGCGCACGCTGCCCCCCTCGCTGGTCCGCTCGTGCGTAGGGGTGGAGCGGTGCATGGACACGTCGCGGTACAGCTGCCGCCGCTGGCTGACTGGGGAACACGGAAAGGCAGGAGGATTGGGCAAACAACGGGGAACTGTGTGTCAGCAAAGGGCGGGCGGCTGCGCAGTAGGCTATGAGGAGCTCACAGGGCCTAGCAGCATCAACCCGACAGGGTGCGGCCCCCCGAGGATAGTGTCTGCACCATGGAAGATTTACCGCGGAGTGAAACAGCCACGCCAACATGATGTGCCACATGGGATGAGCAGGAGCAACCGGCCCCTAGCCCGCAACCCCATGAACCCGGCTCCTGTTGTAGCGCCCTCAGCTCCCAGCCCACTCCTGCTCACAGCCCACTACCTAAAGCCCTGTTCCATTGCCCCCCAACTCCCCCCGCCTTCTTGCCGCCCACACTCACAGTCCTGCTCGTTCCTCTGCGGCGGGTCTATCCGTGTGAGGGGCTCCAGCAGGCGCAGCAGCTCCTGGTGCTGGGCAGCCTCCGAGGGGTCGCCGCCGCCGGTGTTGCGGTGGCGCCGGGCAGCGGCGCCAACCAGGTTCTGGGCCAGCTGCGGGGGAGGACAGGAAAGGAGGCGAGGGCGAGGGCCCGAGGTTGTGGGAGCTGCACGGAGTGTGTGTCGGGTCAAGTGATTGGGTGGAAGGTGAGCGAGGACGGTCTGATGTGGTTGGGGGAAGGTCCTGATGCGGCGCGCAGGCTGTGAAAATGGGGAGGGCGGAGAGGGCAGGCGAGTGCTGGTGTGTCCTACAACTGCGGGCACGGTTGCAACGGCGGGTCCCAAGGTAAGGCTCAAGGCGAGGCCTGAGGGGGGTTTCAGTGGGGTCTGTTGGAAAGGGGGCTACACCTGGCCAGCTGACAACTTCGCACGCGCTGTATGATACCGTGCGATGCACCCAATTCGTGCGGCGGTCCGCCATGCGCTTGGCCCCACCCTGCACCCGCTTCCCCGCCCCCACCTGCAGCGGCGTGAAGCCGTACTGGTCGGGCAGCGTGCGGGGGTCCTTGACGGGCTTCTGACGCTGAGGCTGCGCGTTCATCTGCAAGCAAGGAGGCACCAGGGGAGAGGTTGGAGGTGAGAGGTCCGCGCGTGGGCCTCGGCCACAAAGGTAGTGTGTGGCGGCTTACGGGTCGTGCGGCCCTGCACCCAGTAGCCTACGAGGTTACAGCGCCGTACTCAGCGGTCGGGCTTGCTGGTATCCAACCTGCCTTCCCAACAGGGTAATCAACGGAAGGGCACATCAACAGTCCCGGAGGGTCAGCGACACCACCCACATGCCCCCGTGTCCTGCCCACCGTTGCCGTGTCCAGCAGGACGCGGACGATGCCCATATTGCCCTCCATGGCCGCCAGGCGCAGCACCCAAGGCCCACCCTGACCACCTGCTTATACACAGTCCCTCATACACACTGCCCCGTGCCCTGCCCACCGTTGCCCACGTGTCCAGCAGGAACTGGACCATCTGCACGTTGCCCTTCATGGCCGCCAGGTGCAGCGCCGTGGAGCCGGCGTTGCAGGTGACCAGGCCCAGCGAGTGCGAGTGGCTGGTGGAGTTGAGGCGGCACTTGGCGGACACCAGCGCGGACGCGGTGCCGCGGTGGCCGCCCCACACAGCGAAGTGGAGCGGCATGAGACCGGCCTCGTTGCGCAGGTCGGTGAAGCTGCGAGGGGGGAGACAAAGGGTGCAGAGGCACGGAAATTTACCGCCAGAACATGGTGCCGCATCATCTCTGTCCTGTCGCGCAGGCCTGCGAGATTGGAAAGGCCCCAGCCCTCCTCACCGCTTCGCCTTGTCGCCCCTTCCGTCGGCGTCGTTGCGGGCCAACAGCATCTCCAGCGCCTGGCGGGTCGGGGCCGGGAGCACGCGGAATAAGATGACACTGCGTGCCAAGACCTAAAGGATGATGAAAGGGTTGCTCGTTGGTATTCGCACCACCGTGGTTGCGCACGTCTGCCTAGCCAATGCTGTGGTCGAGCTGTGCAGGGTGTGGCCTACAGGTCGAAATCCTCAGCCCCGCATCACCACCGCGCGCGCCCTATGATATATCTTACGGACCTCTCCGTGAAGCTCCTCAACGTTGCGTCCTCCCCACCCCGTACTGTTACTAGACTGCTTGCATGGTACCTGTTTGCACTATGCGCATGTTCTCCTTCACTGCGCCACAGCGCAACACTGCGTGCGAGGACCTCCTTTACGCAGCGCTCTTCAGAACCCACCGCGAGGTCCCCGCCACCCCACCCCACGCACCTTGGTGTGCCCCTTGTATGCGGCGTAGTGTACGGCGGTGTTGCCGTACGTGTCGATGTCCAGCACGTTGGCGCCAATTGTCAACAGCAGTTGCATGGCCTGTGGGTTAAGAACATTGACATGGATTGAGGACATGGAAGAAAATGAGAGGAAGGATGGAAATGAACATGAACATGGGTAAAGAAGGTGAGGCGGCCACAATTCTCAGGCGCATCCTAGCCCCTGCCACAGCGCCCCAGCCCCGCCATTCCCTCATCCCCGCGTGCGCCTCGTCCCTCCTGTCGTTGAACACCGATGTGTGCCGCATACGGCGGTACGCCTTCCCCATCACCCCCATCGCCTTTCTGGACGTGCCCCAACCTCATCCCGGCATCACTCCCTCGACAATCGAAACCTATGCGCGCCCGTCCTTATACCCCAGCAACAGCCCCAGCCCCAGCCCCCTGCCCAGTCTCGCACCTCTTGCCCCGCCTTTCCCCCTGCCCCGCACCACCCCGCCCCCACCATAACCCTGTGCCCCACCCCTGCCCCGCCCCCCGCCCAACCCCGCCCAGCCCCACCCCTGCCCCGCCCCACCTCCGCGTGCCCCTCCTCGCACGCCAGCATGAGCGGCGTCTGGCCCTTCTTGGACTTGGCGGTGTACGGCTGGGGCTCGCCGGGGATGGGCTTGCGCGTGCCCTTGCCGAAGCTGCTCAACATTTGCAACATCTGCAGGTGGGGTAGAGACGGGTAGGGCGCAGACGAATGTTTGTGACCGCTGGTGGTCTAGTCAGAGGGCCGGCCAGGGGGTGTACGGCGGACCGGGGTCCATATGGCCAGCGCCAGGGCTGCCGTGAGCACGTGCGATGGTAAGAGCTGCCGCGATAGCTGTAGGCATACCGGTAATGCAAACCGGCCACAAGCAGCACATCGTACGCCTGATCCCGTACATGGGACACCTAGGCGCGCTGCATCCCCGCAGCGTTTCCGTGACTGCCTAATTCTTTGCACGGTGTTCACGCGTTTCACGCATGCCCAATCACCCCTTGACAACCGTGCACCTTTGCGCATCCCAACCCCGCCGGCTTACCTCCATATTCCCCGTTCTCGCTGCTAAATGCCACGCATTGTACCAGTCTTTTGTTCGTGCAAAGATCACGTTGGGGTTCTCCTGTAGGGCTGCCCGGGCCTCTGCAACCTTGCCCTCAAAGACCGCCTGGCCGGGCAGGTGGGTGGAGTTGAGGAAGGGGGAGAGGCTGGGGTGGGGTGGGGTGGAGTTTCCTTTGCAGGGAGGTGATAAGGTGCAGTGGGCAACTGTGTTGATGGGGTGGTAGGAGGGATCGTGGCATGTAGAATAGGGCGGCTTGCTGTGGCATGAGGTTCAATGTTCTGGACGGTTAGGGGTGAAGGATTGGAGGGGCGGGATGCAGGGCGAACAGAGGTGCAGGTGTACGGCTGTTCAGGGGCGCTTTCATGCCAGAGCCGCACCCTCCCACAGGTATGCAAATGGAGCATGCTAGTTGGAGACATATGCAGACTGATAACGTGCGGCAGCAGGGCACGCTGGAAGAGGCCATTGGGGAAGAGGGGGGTTCAGCGGCAACGCATGCCTGGCCGGTGGACCAGCCAGAAGCGGCTGGCAGTTGAAGTGGGGCAAGACACGGTGCGGGTGCCTCCCGTGCGGGGACTTGCGCGCCCATACTAACTATGTGGAAGACCGTCTGTCCTTTCAGCCGCAGTCCGAGGTCGCATATGGGTGTTACATCGCCGTGCCACAACGCAAAATTCAGCAGGCCTGCCCACCTCGATGAAGCGCTTCTCCTCCGGTCCCATGCCCTGTAGTTGATTAGCCACATGCTGGAGCTCTGAGGCCGCCTGTCCCATCGTATCCCAGGGCTACCTGAAGTCGTGAGTTGGCGACAGTGCTTTGACTGCCCAGCGTGGCCAAGTTTTCTCTGCAGACTCTCAATTACTATAGTATTTGCCTTTCGCCATATTACAGCACTACAATATGCATTGGTATGGGTCGCATTATGGCTCGCGTTTCGCGAAAGGATTCTCCAGACAGCGCTGCGCCATTAGTGCTTATGAGTGTCCGCTAATCAGGCTTCGAGGTAATGTAAATGTATTGCAGTAACGTGGAGAGGTAAAAGCCAAGGCGACGTACTCGGCTACCCATGCACGTGGGCATGGGCACAGCTGCAGAGCTGTGCCGGACTGCCGGTGCTGGTGGACATTCCAATGGCCCTTTGCATAAGTGCTTAGGCATTGTACCATACACGTATATAGCCCATTCACCGTGGCGTCCTTCAGTCAAAGCCTAGTGAACATCAGGCTACGTAGGCAAGTGTATGGGTGCGCAAGCGCTGCAATAGACCTGTCCAGTCTTGCGTACCGGTAACACTCACGAGCACGCGCTCACATTGCCGCCTGCAGCCATCTGCAGCATGTTGTACGACCGCCGCTTAAACCCTCGCCCTGCTCATCCAACGCAAGCATGCTGTGCAGACCAACCGCACGCCCCAGCGGTAAGGACACGGCGGCGGCGGGCAGCTTGGAGCCGTGCGCACCGCCGGGGTCCGTCGCCCTGACCGTGCTCCCCTCGCCGGAGTCGCCCCCAACCGCGCAGTGCAACCACTCCCCGGGCGCCGAAATGGCGTTGGTGGCCTCAGCTGCGAGAAGCTTCCCCGAGGAAGCCGCCGGCAGCTGCGTGCACGCTGCACTTGGACGGCCGCCGGGTCGCCCAGGGGCGCCGGCGAGCGGCCGTGTCCTACTGCAGACGGGCAGTGCCTCGAACCAGGAGCGGCCCTGCGACAGTGCGGTTTGTCTGGCGGGTATGGCACCGCAGAGTGCTGCCAGGAACGGTGATGGCCCCAGCTGTTGCTGTCGGGAAGCAGCGGGCAGGGTGTCGGCAGGTGCCCCTGGTGGAAGCACCCGGGATGGGGAACGACAAGGCACCGCCTACGTGTTAGGGATGGCCATGGGTGACGGAAGGACCAGCAACAGCTGCTGCCGGGGAAGCAAGTATACAGGAGGAGTGTCGGAAAGCCTCAACAGTGCCCAACGGCAGCGTGTGGAGGGCGGCGAGGCGGCAGGTGGCGATGCGTGCGCGCGGTTGGGAGCGCAGGGGCAAGGCGGGCCACACGGGACTCTTGTGGCCACGCCCTCCGCAGCATGCGTCACACCGAGGGCGCAGCTACCCATGCAGCAGCAGCATGACCAGCATTACCAGCAGCAGCAGCCGACTGCTGCTGACCCAGAGGACCACCCACCCGTATGCCGCAGCGACCTGCTCCCAGTGGACACGGCGCTAGGCGATGTTGCACTGCCAATGTCGCAACAGCGCGATGCTGCCTTGTCGTCTCGTGTACGTCATGGTGCATGCAGCGGAGACCGTAGCACGGTGGGCCCGCGTCGGCCCGCAGCGGTGGCGGCGGCGCGTCACGCCGACCAGCTGCTGACGTGCGTAACGCTGCTATACGAGCAGCGCGCAAGCCGGTCAGGCGAGGGCGGGGAAGCAACGGGAGTGTCTACGACGGAACTAGACCACGGCAGTACGTGCGAAGCAGACGGCAGAAGCAACAGCAGCAGCAGCAGCAGCAGCTCCTGCCGCCCCAGCAGTTGGCACCGCTCCTCGTACTGCGGCACCAGCGGCGAGTACGGCAGTGGCGCCCGTACAACTGCCAGCAGCTTACCTGGCATCAGTCACCGAGCGCGGTCGGCTCCCGAGGGCTGGGGCAGCGAATCGCAACCCGGATTAACAAGCAGGCCCACCACTAGCGTAGCCATTGGCGGGCATACCGGCGGGATGACAGGTGCTCAGCCGCCGCGGTGGCAGCATTGCAACAGCTCGGCCAGCGCGCCTGCTGTTCCGGTGTTGACGCCGTACAGCAGGCCGAAGCTGTACGGCCCTCCAGCCCACCGCCTGCCGTACAAGGCAGCTGCGGGGGCGGCAGGGGCGAGCGTGCACCGGGTGCTCAGCTTGGGCCCCGTGCTGGAGAATGTGCCGTACTGCAACGACCTCAACGAGCGGCTGCCGTACAAGCCGCTGGATCCGCCCCTGCCGTACCCATGCCCGGTACTGCGAGAGGACCAGGCAGAACCGTGGCCTCAACAGCTTGTGGCCATCTCGATCTCCATGGATATGTGACCATGCACGGCTTGCTTCTACATGTTCTGTGCAATTATCAAGTAGTACATTTTCATGGTATCTACACAGCAACGCATGCTCGCAGCGCAGCGCATGAGAGTTGCAAGGGACTGCATACAGTGCAGTGAGTGGTGCAGCAGCGTGCGCCCTGCCCTTGCATGTGCTTCCTGAAGCTCACGAAGTGCATGAATTGGTTGCACTGTTGCTCGTCTAATGTAACGGACTGTCAGCACTTGCTGGCAGCTGGTTGTACTTATGCCAACGGCCTGGGTTATTACCGGTTTGCACCAAGCATCACGGAGTGGACCGAGAGGTCCTGAGTGCACGAATGAAAGCCCTGGGACTAGGTTGTTACAGTGTGCGCGGTGATTGCGCATTGCCACCGTGCGACAAGGTATGCATAGTGTGCATCTTAGCGCATGCAGGGCGGGGCGAAATTGCTCGATTGGGTGCTTACGGGGTAGATGGTAGATGGCAACGCTGTTTTTGTCCTTCGTGAGAAAAAAAACGCTGTGGAGTGCGGGTGCCCTCGGCTGCATAGAACGGCCCAACGCCAAAGCAGTGTGTGCAGAGCCGGTGTGAAGGCTGCTCGCCCTGCTCTAGGCCACAGTGCGGTGCAGTACGGCACGGTATCAGACATGCATGGCGTTTACTGCAAATTGAGGAGCCCTTGTGACAGGGCCCCATGCGCCCTGCGCTGTGGCTCCTTGCGCACATGTCATATCTTACTGGTGGACCTGTCTGCGTCGACCGTGAGCTTGATACCCTGCTTGTGTTAGAGGGAGTACCGGTAGTGGCGGAGGGCCGATGGAGAGCTTGCATGGCTCCTCAGCATGGGGGCATGAGACTTGTGCCACCACCCTGCGTGCCGGCCTGCGCCCCCTGCACTCGCCAGTGGACGTGTTGGTCCGAACCGTTGATCGGCAAGCTTGCGCGTTTGGATCATAGAATGTGAGTTGGCAGATACCGCTACAAGCGAGGCAGGTAGCTTTCACGGGCGGTTGCCGGAGGGTACACTGTGCGTGAAGTGTTGGGTGTGCGCAGTGCTGGGTGACTTGTCCAGATCGTCGATCGACTCGTGCTCTCGCGCAGGGTGCTCGCTTTGAGATGTGACGCGCTGCTCACGACGGGGTAGCACCGAGCTGTTTGGTAATCTACAGCTAGCTTTGTTGCCGCGCAAGACTGTGACTACGTACAGCTGCCCGTTCTGTTGCATCAGGTTGCAGTTGGCTGCACCACGTGCGGGTTGGCATTCTTGGCAACTGCATGCACAGCGTCGTGGCGTGCAAGCAGAGGCTTGGGCTGAACATCATCCTCATGGGAGCAGGGTAACATGTCAACCCGGCCAAACACTATGCCGTGAAGTGGTGGAGCGGAACTTGGTCTTGGCGGAGTTGTTGACGTGTCCGGCTTCGGCTCCAGCGGCGTAAGGGTAACATGCGCATGCGCTTGTACCGCATCATGCTACACCACAGTTGATTCAACAGCAGCTCGACCAAGAAAGAATGCATGCGGATCAGACGAAAGGAAGGAAGCGCTACTGTGTACGCAGCATGCTGTTGGCACGTCGCCGTGCACGCCGTGCACGCCGTGCACGCCCACGCAGGCCCACGCAGGCCCAGGTGTCCCTGGGCATCACAGACTCGCAGTTGGCTAGACGCAAAGATCCAAAGACCAAATCACCGGTGGAATGGCAAACAGCAGGCACGCATTCCGTGCCCCGAAGCATCGCCTGCGCTGTGGGTGGGCACGGGCCACGGGGACCTCGGACTGTCGCAGCTGCATCGATGAATCTCCTCAGCGCCTTCGCCATGCGAACAGCAGCTTGACTGATCAGTGCCCCGCAATTAATTTTGGCTCAGTATACGTACATATGCGCTCGTGGCAAAATAAGGTTGTAGTCTGTGCAGCCTCGTAGGTCTTGTTGAGACAGATGGCCCCGGCATCCGTGGTGGCACGCACGTCCTCAGCGCTCTTCCTGCTAGCCATGCCCTGATAATTTACGGGATATCGTCACTTTGTTGGCTGTAACTTCACGTTGAACTTCCAAGCGCGTTATCCGGCTGTCGCTGTCCGCCATGTCCGAGGTCCTTCCGCTGCAGCTTGTGGCAATCATTTGCCGCAACCTGCACGCCTACGAGATAACATGCACAAGCAGGCTGGCCTGCAAAGATCTCTGCGCCCTCCTAGCAGACGCGGTGGTCCCAATCCGTCTGGGTCCAATGCGCGGAGCTGCATCTTCCCCCAACCCCGTGCTCCTTCACGCCGTGCTGTGGGCCCTCACCGACGCCCCCACCCGGCGCACCCTGACCCTCAAGACATGCCTACGTCTGCTCGAGGTCGCCGTGTCCCGCTGCCAGACGGAAGACCAGCTACGGCAGCTGGAGCCCGTGCTCAGCCGCTTCGGTGGCCCAGCCGACACCCTTCGCGATGGCACACCCCTCCTGGACCCCGCCCTCGCCGCCGCCGCAGCCTCCAACCGCACCGCGCTGCTGTGGCTGCGCTCCCGCGGCTGGCCCCTGGACCGTGACCGCCTCCTGCACACCGCCGCACAGCACGCCGACCTCCCCTTCCTGCAGTGGCTGCACACCGCCTTCCTGCAGCCCCAGCCGCCCGCACCAATGGGCCCCGACGGCAACCCCAGACCCAACCCCGGCCTTAAGGATAATATCCTCGTATCTGCAGCTGCCTCCGAAACCCAAGACGCACTGGGCAAGATGGAGTGGCTGCTGTCCCAGGGCTGCTACGCCAGCGGCCAAGCCGCCTGCGCCGCTGCGAGGCAGGGCAACCTGCCCGCGCTACAGTTGCTGACAGCGCAGAGATTTTGCAAGCCAGATGCGCGAGCGCTACAGGCGGCGCTGTGTGGGGGCTACACACACGTGGCGGATTGGCTGATACGGCAGGGCTACTGCTCCCTGACCTCGCAGGGGGGGTACGAGGCAGCGGTCAAGGGCGTGGCCAGCGGCGGCAGTGTGGCGTCGATGCAATGGGTGCAGCAGCAGGTGCGGAAGATGCAGCAGCGGGGGGAGGAGGAGGAGTGGCTGTACCACGGTTGCCTGGAAGATGCGGCCAAGGTGGGCGCCTGCGCGGAGGTGATTAATTGGCTTGTGGAGCTGGGGGCAGATCCGCGCATGGGGCAGCCCAATCTCGTTACCACCGCTGCGCGATCCGGCAGCATCCCCACCGTACGGCATCTGCTGGGCTTGGGCGTGCGGGTGGAACGGGGGGCCGCCGCGCTGCAACGGGCTGCGTGCTGCAAGGACATTACCATGTTCAAGATGCTGATGAGTGAGACCGAGTGCGAGTGGGGCGAGAGCGTTGTCCGGCAGGTGCTGCAGAGCCTGGCGGGACGAGGCACGCTGGACAGCCTGGCGGTGGTGCAGTGGTTCATGGGCGTGCACGGGGGGAAGTACAGCCCTGGGGGGCACCACTGCGCGGTCACGCAGGCGTGCTGGGCGGGGGACGTTGCGGTGGTGCGGTGGCTGGTGGAGGAGCTCGGCCACCCGATAGGGCCAAACGCGGTGAACGCGGCGGCGCACAGCGGCTGCTGCGCGCTGGTGGAGCTGCTGCTGTCGTACGGCCACGTGTCAACGCGCTGCGGGGACGCGTACGTCAACGCGGCGGAGCATGGGGACCTGGAAATGCTGGAGCTGCTGTGGGAGCGCCATGTGCCGTGGGGTGCAGGTGAGTTGCTTGGACTGCATGGTGCAGGTGTATGCGTGTGCCTCATCTGTATAATGCAGCACTGAGTGCTGGCGGACCAGCAGGTATCAGCACCGGTGCTGCATCCCAGGCAGCAGAACAGCAGACAGCTGGACCTCTGCGCTGGATATGAATGACCATGTGGGACTCCATTCAATGGAGGTGCCATTTCGGCAATAATGACAGTTGTGTCTGGCCGTCGCCTGCTGGGCACGGTGTGGCTCGGCGGCCCTGCAGATACCACCGTCCGGCTGGTCAACAAGCGCACCGCACGCCTGGGCGGGCCTACGCAGCTGGCTGCCCTGCGCTGGCTGCTGCTGGTCGCGGGCGTGCCCTCTGACCTGCGCTCGCTGCTGGACCGCGCGCGCCGCAGGCAGCGGCCGGACATCGTGCAACTGGTGGAGCAGGCGGCGGCGAAGCAGCAGCAGCAGCAGCAGGACGGACAGGGCGATGCAAAGGCAACCAAGCACCGCACCAGGTGTGTGGCGCAGGCGGTTGGCCGGGGCTGTGTGTCGCCTGGGCTTGCTGCGCCCTGCTGGGTCTTGCGGTGGTACCGACACGTGGGTCCGATGTCGTGCAATTTCCACAGCGCTGCGACATTATTTCCCGTTGCGCGAAGCATTGCCGTTTGTGTGCCAACATCTTTCGCCTCCTTCCTCCCTCTGCCCACGGTGCAGCAAGGTGTGGGCTGCCATGTGGGCGGCGTGGGGCCGGCCCGACGCGCCCTGCGGCGGCACGCGGCGGGAGCCGGGCGCAGTGCAGTACTCTTGGGTGCCAGACTACGACTGACCGCGCAGCACAATTTAACAGTCTGCGTGACTGTTGCTAATGCTGAAGGCATGAGCGGCCCTGTGTTGTCGGCGAAGGGGGCGGACTAACGTCTGGTGTGCGCCAATGACGAAGGGCGGCCTTGTGTGTTGTTGCTCAAGGCATACAGTCGAAACAGTCAACACGATGGCGATCACTTATTGCCGGCAGCAAGCGCTATAGAGGTATCGAGTGCTGGTATGGGTCTGGTGCCGACTGGTGTAGGAGACCCGCCCTCTTCGCTGACAGACGACCAAGGTGTGCGGGGCCTTGTTGCGTGTATGCAGCTGGCAACATCAAGAAAGGCAGGCCATGGTCTGGCTGAATTTGTGGATAGGCTCATGGCCTTGCCCCAGGGGAGCACGATATTGGTGCGGGAGTGGTGGTCCTTTGAGCGGCGGGTTGAAGGTGATGCTGGGCTGGGATCACAGGCAAGATCACAGGATACAGACCTCCAGGACCCCGCATTGGAGCTTGTGCACGTAGGCCCGGTCGCTCGCATGTGCAGCGGTGTGCACTACTAATCAACGTCCGCGTTCAGGCCAGCCCCATAGCCACGCACAACACTCGTTGCGACACACCTGGGGATTGCAATTGTGTCTTGATGGCAGGATACGGCCTGCAGCCGTGCAGGATACCATGTTCAGTGTTCCCCCGTCGATCTTCATTGTGGGCCACCTGTTAAACCGGCATGGACTGCCGTGTTGTGGTGTCTGCGTGCCCAGTGGATGAGCGCTGGATGCTCCACGGGATCTTTCGGTGTCCTGCAGTTCGGTTTCGTTGCTTGTTTACCCATGCCAGACCACTAGGGTTATGTCCAGCACCAGCTCCCAACACATTGTGCAGGGTCTGTGTCCGTGTGTTCCTTTTTTTGGCACTTTGTGTTTCTTTTCAGGTGGTGTGGCCTCACAATGCTTACTGGTCTCGACCACACCCATCAGGAAATGTGACCATGTAGCGTTCCTGCCATCGGTGGGTCACATTCTGTTGCAGTGGTGAAACTTCGGCACTAGGCTGTCGTACCGCTGGATTAGAGGCCGCAGTTTGGGCTGGTGCTGACGATGACCACCAACGCGCTTAGGACTTCGTGAACACCTCTGGCGGGTATCCTGTTACACTTGGAGCACCTTGCATTACCACGTGCAGCCACGACAGTAAACGGGGTACAGGCCGTAGCCCGTGCATAGCCCAGCAGCCCGCACCAGGAATGTGCGAAGATGCCCACACGCCACCGACCGCACCTACGCAAGTACTTGCGCAACAGCCCCAGCTCCCAACCCGCATGGCCGCTGGTTAAAACCTCCACGTACAACGTACACAGCTCAAAGGCCACACACTGAATCAGCCCCGCGTCGACACCAAGAGATCCTTATGACGCGCTGCACATGCGAGTTGATGCACGGTGAGACACCACCATCCAACACGCCCGCCACAACACAGGCCGCTGGACTCCGCGCTCCATGCACCCGGCCCTTGCCCCCCGTCACCCCGCACTAGGACCAAACCACACCCGCTGCTGGGGAATGACATGGTTGTCCGTTGCCTGCTTGAATGCTTGAACCACTCATCTTTTGGCTAACAAGGCACGGCGGCTCAAGCCCGAGCCACCGCTGCAGTGCTCACCGGTGCTCCGCACCAGCGCTCTCTTCGGCACCCAGGAGGAACTGCACGCACTGCGCCCGGCTACCGCCGCATGCCGCCGCTGGGCGCGCCGGGGCCCCGCCGCCTGCCCCACACCGCCCATATGGCCGCCCACACCTTGCTGAACCTGAGGAGGGAGGAACAAGGCAGAGGACGCTGAGAAAGGCAACCTCCTTGAGCAGGAGCATGGCGCGGCATGAGCCGATAGGAAGCTAGGTTGCTTCCGCTCACCGTACCCGTATACTGTGGCAGCGTGTTATCAGCGGCGGCGCTTTGCGTAACGGAATATACAAATAATGTCACAGTGATGTAGCAAGCGCATGAACCGGGGCTTCACTGTTCGGAAACGGTACCCCAGGCAGGAAGCAGCATCAGTCAGCTGGACCAACAGCCCAGTAACCCACCAAGTGCAGCGCTTGGCGGCCATCTCCTGCCCCTGCTGCCCCTCCTGCTGCCCCTCCTGCTCGTGCTGCTGCTGCCGCGCCGCCGCGTGCTCCACCAGCTGCACGATTTCCGGCCGCTGCCTGCGCCGCGCACGGTCCAGCAGCGCGCGCAGGTCGGAGGGCACGCCCGCGACCAGCAGCAGCCAGCGCAGGGCAGCCAGCTGCGTAGGCCCGCCCAGGCGTGAGGTGCGCTCGTGGACCAGCCGGACGGTCGCATCTGCACGGCCACCGAGCCACGCCACGCCCGGCAGACGACGGACAGACACACCGGCAACTGTTATCGTTCATGGTACCATACAGTGTTTTATGCTCGGCGTCAAGGCCCGCCGTTGACTCCTGGAAGATGACACTGATACTGATAATTGTATGGTTTCGCGAGCACCCATACGGTAATACAGATGGGGAAGGCGCGCACAGCTGCGCACCCAAGACTACGCGCGCAGTGCTGCACAGCACGAGTCAGGCACACGCGCACACCTGCGCCCCCAACTCCAACCAACCCACCTGCGTCCCACGGCACTTGGCGCTCCCACAGCAGCTGCAGCATGCCCAAGTCCCCCTGTTCCGCCGCGTTCACGTACGAATCTCCTCTGCACCGCGTTGACACGTGGCCGTACGACAGCAGCAGCTCCACCAGCGCGCAGCAGCCGCTGTGCGCCGCCGCGTTCAGCGCGTTTGGCCCTATCGGGTGGCCCAGCTCCTCCACCAGCCACCGCACCACCGCAACGTCACCCGCCCAGCACGCCTCCATCACTGCACAGCCGTACTTGCCATGAACATACTCGCTCCCGTGCATGCCAATGAACCACTGCAGCACTTCCAGGCTGTCCGGCGTGCCGCGACCCGCCAGATTCCTCACCGTCACTGAGGTGACCTGCTCCCCCAACTTGCACTCCGTCTCGATCATTAGCAACTTGAACATGGCGATGTCCTTGCAGCACGCAGCCCACCGCAGTGTAGCACTGTCTGAGACCGCGCGCGCGCCCAGGCCCATGAGGTGCCGTACGGTGGCGGAGCTGCCGGATCGCGCAGCAGTAATAACGAGGTGCGCCATGCGCGGATCCGCCCCCAGACCCACAAACCAATCAAGCACCTCCGCGCAGGCGCCCACCTTGGCCGCATCCAGTAGGCATTTTTGGTACAGCCACGAGCGCGGCTTCCACACCTCCTCCCCCTGCTGCTGCAGCTTCTGCACCTGCTGCTGCACCCATTGCATCGCCACCATGCTGCCGCCGCTGGCCGCACCCTCGAACGCCGCCTCGTAACCCCCCTGCGTGGTCAGGGAGCAGTAGCCCTGCCGTACCAGCCAGTCTGCCACGTGTGTGTGGCCCCCACACAGCGCGTCCTGTAGCGCTCGTTCATCCAGGGTGCAGTTGCCCTGCGCTGTCAGCAGCTGCAGCGCGGGTAGGTTGCCCTGCCTCGCGGCGGTGTAGGCGGCATCGCCGCTGGCGCAGCAGCCCTGGGACAGCAGCCACTCCACCTTGTCCACTGTGTCTGGGGTGGTGGAAACGGCAGCAGATATGAGGATAGTATCCTTAAGGCTGGGGCTGGGGCTGGGGCTGCTGTCGGGGGCTGTTGCGGGCGGCTGGGGCTGCAGGAAGGTGGTGTGCAGCCACTGCAGGAAGGGGAGGTCGGCGTGGTGTGCGGCGTTGTGCAGGAGGCCGTCACGGTCCAGGGGCCAGCCGCGGGAGCGCAGCCACAGCAGCGCGGTGCGGTTGGAGGCTGCGGCGGCGGCGAGGGCGGGGTCCAGGACTAGCTCCTTGCAGTCCAACCTGCCGTGGCGGTCAGGGGCGTCAAAGGTAACAGGGCCGCTGAAACGGCTGAGCACAGGCTCCAGCTGCCGTAGCTGGTCTTCTGTCTGGCAGCGGGAAACGGCGACCTCGAGCAGACGGAGGAGTGTCTTGAGGGTCAGGCTGCGCCGGGTGGGGGCGTCGGTGAGGGCCCACATCACGGCGTGAAGGGGCACGGCGTGGGAGGAAGCTGCAGGAGCTGCAGCTCCGTGCGTTCGGCCCAGGCGAATTGGGACCACCGCGTCTGCCAGGAGAGCGCAGAGCTCTTTACTGACCAGCCTCATTGTGCATGTTATCTCGTAGGTGTGCAGATCGCGGCGGGTGACTGCCACAAGCTGCAGCGGAAGGACATCGGACATTGTCGACGGGCCGGAGCGCCTGACAAAGCGCTTGAAAGTATAATGCGACGTGACTATTAGCTAGACTACCACAGGAGCTTCCATGACAGGCCCCTGAAACGGTTCTAAACGTTGAATTGCGTGAACACTGCTTGGCACCGGGACCGTCTGAAGCTCGAGGCCTCCCGTACTGCAACTTCTATTCACACAGGCACATATGACATACCGGGAACCGGGTGTACGGACATCCCACCACTTCAGCAGGTTTACCACACCGCACGTGCCATTCATGCAACTGCGACTTACCAGTACCCCACAGGCGGAGCCGCTTCAGACTCCGCATGCCTGCGATCCGTAATTCCGTATGCCATTTCAGTGGTGAAGTACGGTAGTGTTTGGAACTTTGCGCCATAAGTGAGTCTACAGCGCCCAGAGGAAGCAAGCCCCAGTGGGGCCCTGGCGCAAGCCCTGGCGACTGGGGCATGTGGCGGGCAGGGGCCCCCCTGGTGGCGGGCATGTACGGTATTACCATGCGCCCTCTTTCCTCTGCCCTCCGGGGCTTAAAGCCCCTTCGTCTCGCTGTCGCCAGGGGAACTCCCCTGCGTGTCGCTGCTATGGCGCGGCATGCCGTTGCAGCCGTAAAATGCCAGCAGGTGACTTTGCCCTTCAGTGTGCAGTGCACGTGTCACCACACTAAGCTGCCGCCGTGGGAGCCAGTAGTAGCCACTCGTGATGTAGCGGGCACCCGAGATGGGAACGTCTACCTGGGCTGCCGCCCCGCGCGAGCATATACCTTCACCACATCATCTGGGCCAGCATCTCGCAATGCAAGCCCCCATCAGAGCTTCCTGCAAACCTCATTCAGCACAAGGTCGCTCCCGTTACATTCGCCATACCGCAACACTCCTCCACGCACCCACGCGCCCACCCCATCGGCGCTACCCTACGTGTGCCTACAGCCCCAACACCGGCTGGTGCCCGCTACCCCAGCACCGGGGGCGGCGTGGCCTTGAGCAGCATCTTGCCCACCGCCTGCAGGCCGCCTTGCAGCGAGCCGCGCGCAGAGGCCCTGGGGGCGCGCACAGCAGCGCAGGGCGAGGGGAACGGGGACCGGAATGAGGCACGACGCATGGGGACAGTGTATGGGGCGTGAGCGCCGCCACGGTGGTCCCGCGGGGGCGTTCCTCCTGTAACAGTGGTGTGCCCAGCGAGCGTGTGGTTTAAGCATTTGCCAGTGCACAGGGCCCATCGGGGTCCTGGCGTTGGGCCGCGTGGCAAATCAGAGGCAAGACACCAACAGTTGCGCGAGGCGGCAGCGAAGGTGTGGTGGCGCTTAATTGGTGGGTTACGGCCACATGCCCCGATGGGCCCTTGCTGTGCCCCTGGCCACAGCGAGCACCATGTAAGCAAGGGCGCGGCGCCCTGCTCGGTGGTGCTTTCCCCTCACCCTCATGGAGCCCCACACCTGGTGCACCGCACCGTGTGACGCGAAATGCGCAGAGCACAGCACTAGCGGTAGCACTGGCGGAGGGCCCGTTCCCATGGCAACCATACTGGTACTGTGCTTGCAACACCCGAGCCTCTCCACTCCTTCCTCTCTTGTGCTCGCCCACTCCTGTGAGCACTGGACGTGCGGTAATGCTCGTCAGGTGCGCTGGCGCGCTCACCCCGAGAAGCTGATGTCAAAGGGGAAGGTGACGGCGGTGGCGGACATGACGGGCGGGATGTGGTCCCTCCGGTCGTTGACGCAGCGCACCACGAAGCCCAGCTGCTCCTCCAGCGACGACAGCAGCCGGGCCTGGCGCGCGGCCGCGCGGCCTGCAGACACGGCAGCAGCAATAGCACCCAAAGGGCTTGTGTCAGGGCCAAAGAAGGGTGCCGATTGCTTGAGAGGACGGGGAGTTGACTTGGCGAGCGGCGGTGCGGGCCGTTAGCACAGCAGCAGCAACAGTGCCACACATGCGAGCGACCCTAAGACGGGGGATACCCTACGTAAGTGGGGGTTGTACAGCTGGGGCCTTCTCAATTGTCACATGTTTCAGCTTACATTTCACGGTTGTGCTGGCCACGGGCGCCAGTCCCGACGCAACGGTACATGGCAGAGGGCACACGGTTCGTTCCACAGCCTTACACTCATCCACCTGACGCCCCGCTTTCCTACTCCTGGTCCTGCTGCTGCCGGTTGACCTCGCCTTGCACATCAATCCGTAACTCGCACACCCCTGCTAGGGCTACTGGCCCCTTTAGTCCATGTGGCTTGGCCCATATGATCCGTGGCAATCCTTTGGCAGCGAGTTGCAACCAGTTACCAACAAGTAAGCAAAATACCCTCACACTACCAGCGACCCACACCCAAACACCCCTGCACGCCCCGCCTGGCGCCCCCCTCTGCCACGCCCCCCCTCTTTTGCTGCTGCAGGCCTTGCACACCAAGCACACATCCACTGCTCCCACAGCCCTACTACAGACACAAGTGCGCATTCCCACCAGACCCCTAACCCACCTGGCGCACCGCTCTGCTGCTGCTGCAGGTCCACGTCCGGCTGCAGCACCAGCACGCTCACCACCCTGGATCGGGGTGCGGATGCGAGGGCGCGGCGCGGGTAAGAGCGGGGCGGGTGCTGGGCGTTGGGGTGAGCACGAGGCGAGCATTGTGCCCAGAGCACGGGGACGGACAGTAATGCGGGCATGCGCACATGCGAAGAAGTGTTGTGGCCGTTTACTTGAGATGCGGTCAATGGAAGGAGTTTCAAAGCATGCCTATCATGTACAAAGCCTCGCCTGGTCCTGAAAGGGCTTTGGCACCAAGCCAAGCCAAGCCAAGCTGACATGTTGGCGGGAAGCAGTCAACCACCCTACCGAGCCGTGCCGTACCGACGGCGGTACAAGCAGCCCGCCCATCCACCATACGCCACCCCGGTCGGATTGAGGTAGGTAGCGGCCGCTTTCGCCGTGGGGCTGGAAACTGAGCTATCAATGCTAATGTGGACCTCTGTACCACGAACCCGGCCGCACCAGGCTACCCCACCCACCACGTCTCCCAGAATAGCCGCTCCGCCTGCGTGCCGAACCACGCCTGCTTGCGCCGGGTTTCGTAGAACGACAGTTGCAGCTGCAAGGGGGCGGGCGGTCATGCAGGACCAGCTTCAGGAGGGTCGCACCTACCGTGCCTGCCACCCCTGCCATGTGGTGCTCTGGCGCAAGGAGCCCCAAGGCACGCTTCATTCACCCATGCCTTGACCCATTGCTACACTGCAATGCAACATGGTGTCGTACTACGCAACCGTCCTGTGCGGCCGACCGGTGTGCTGGCAGGGGCCGCTGCGCTGTGCCGTACCTGGTGCAGCTCCGCGGGCCGCTTGTCCACGTAGGCACAGAACTCCCCAATGCGTGCCTCAACGCGGGCCTCAACGCCGGGGTCGCCGCAGGATACCTGCGGCAGGCGGGAGGCGGGGAGGGGGGAGGCGCTACGTGGCCACGGATGCACAGGGGTACGCGCGCCGTGGGTGCGCGTGGATGGAGGTGGTGCCAATTGTGTGGACATGGGAGTCAACACTGTAGGTGATGCCAAGGGAGGTGCAGCAGGGCTGTATGCCGTAGGGTGGCGTGTGGCTGAGGTAGGCGAGCAGTGCACTTGGTGGGTGCTGCTGTGGAAGGGGCGACGGGGTGTTAGCTACACTATGGAGGAGCACTCAACGGGGCCCTTAAATGCGCTGTGTGACCCGTGCAACGTGCACGTGACAAGGAGGCTGCCCATGTGCATTCCTCTCATTGCTGCATACGCGAGATATACAGCTTTCCGGGCACCAGCAGAGGCGCTTGGCTCCGAGGACTCACGTAGGTGATGTCAAACAAGTCGGAGTCCACGTCCTTGGGAAAGACGTAGCCGAGAGAACGATTGAATATAATTGTATGTAAAACACCTGGGATTGCAAAGCGGGCAGGGCGCGCCTGAGTTAGGGCTTCGTGTCTGCATGGCGTCTTTTCTCGCGCGAAGCAGGTACTCACAGCGAAGTGCTTCCCGAATCTGATGAGGCTCAAGCTCCTACACGTGCTATAAGGGTAAGATGTCAGCTGCGCCGCTTGCAAGGCCTACGCGCAGCTGGGCTCTCCCTTGTGCGCTCGTCTTCTGCTTACTAGGACCGGCAGGTTGAAAGTCTCGCAGTTGGCCATTAGGCGGCCCTCCTGTTACCATAGACGTAAGACTGGTTTGCAATTACAAGGAACTACGTATGGAGGCTTTGTCTTGCGCCTTGCAAATACATGCTCCGAAACCGCACGTGGGTGAAGGGGAGAGACCTCCTCGCCGTCGCCGTTATCAGTAGGGGGAGGGGAAGGGGAGGAAGCTGGGGGAGGGGACGCGGTCTCCTCCGCGCCGCCCTGGTCGCCGCACGCCCCGCAGCTCTCCCGGCACACCACGGTGCCCACGGGCTGGTTGCGGTACACCCAGCCGGCGGCGCACTGGCCCTTGTTCGCCCAGTTGCTGCAGCGGGCCGCCTGGTCCGAGCAGCCTGTGGGGAGGGTTCCACGGACGGCAGGTAAGTGCGCCGTGCTGAGGTGGAAGCTGAAGGCATGTGCTGTGGAGTTGTGGAGGGACGGCGTGCGTAGCGGGCAAGGTGGCGTGCAGAAGGGTGGGTGAGGTGATAATAGAACTGGACCGGGTCGTGCGGCAGCCGTGGAGGGATGGCCATGGCAGGGAAGCAGGTGTTGGCGTAACGGGGGACCCAGGGCGCTGGGGAGTGTGAGGTGTCCCATGGGTCTGTCCTGGGTCCCGTGGAGGCTCATACCAGCTCATACCGGTCAAAGTGCCTCCTGCACTCCTGGCCAAGAGTGTGATGGAACGGGGGTAAAGGAGGAAGAGCGCTTGGGGCTCGCTTCACAGTTGGGAAAGCGAAGGGTTGCCTTCGTGGCATCAGTGGTCATTGAGCAAAAAGCAAGCTGGAAACGGCAGCGCTATGCTTCCCTTAGCCCTTGGCTTGGCCGGTGGCACGTGGCGGTCTGGGCACTCACCGGACGGCGTGCAGGTCTTGCAAGAAGCGCGGCACAGAGAATCGCGCACAGAAAAGCCGTTGTAGACGTAGCGGGAGTCGCAGAAGCCCCGAGCTGCAGCGCGGGCAGCTGGCAGAAGTTATGACATGCCGAGGACGACGGGCACAGCGGCGGCGCTCCAGAGCTTCCTCCGCACCTGAATTTCCTCTAATCGTAGTGCTTGGAGGTTGTTAAGTCTGCCACTCTCACCTGCCCAATGGGCGCATTGCACATTGTTGTCTGTGCAGGAGCTCGTCTCGCGGTAACCCCATCTGGCCCTCCCGACGCTGGGCTGTTGGCCACTTGGCGCGACGTAAGTGGCCTTGTTTTGACCAAGAGCTCCTGTGATGCTGACAACCAGGACAATGGCAACCAGCAGCACAGGCGAAGGCGCCAGGCGCGACATGGCGGGGGAATGCCGCATAGCTTTTGCTTTTGGATCCCTTTTGTTCCAATCCCGTCACCTATCAAGCGAGGTTTTACGAGGCCTGTTTCTAGCTCCTATGTATCTAGCGTCAAGTAAGTTAAAGGGCAAAGCTGGGAAATTCCCTTGCACTCCGGTCCCAGCGGCAGCGACACTCTTGGAGGTGTGCTGTTGCGCAGGGGTCCCCTGCTGTTGCGTACGCAATGGCAAGTTGAAGGAGCGTGGGCCTGAGCACTAGCGCATGCCGTGTGGCGTGCAACAGGGCAAGACACCGGGTGTGTGCGCAGGGAGCCTGTATGCAGTATCAGCGTGTCCCTTGTTCGACAGCCAGCGAGGTACAGGGGAGCCTGGCCAGGTACGGTGCAGGGGGACACGGCTCTCTTGAGTTGCAGACTGATTCCATACACTGTTACATGGCAGGACCACCAGCTTGGCGCCCACTTCTGTGAATCACACGGACACATGCCTGCTCGCTCGTACTTGTGCACTGGAGACAGTGCGCAGCAGCTACTGCACATAATTGGTTAGCCTCGGTTTCAGGGACCCGGTCCTTCATCATCTCCCTACATCCTAGACGCCTGACCGCATTCACCTCCGTGCTAACGCTTGGGCCTCAGCTGAATGGCTGAGCCGGTATACCAGGGATATCCTCCTGTGCACACGCACCATACCGTGCCTCAATACATGCACGCGCCGCATTCCACGACAAGGTAAGCACCACACACACAGTGCCCATTCCGCATGGGACTATGCCACTCGGAGGCCAAGTCACCGATCCTGTGCGGATCAGCGGCAGCTCGGGTATGAATGACACGTCGTCCGCACATGCACTGTAAGCCTGGTTATATGTTCCAAAGCTAGCAGAGGCTCAACGAGCCACCTTAGGAGTAACACTGCGGTACCGGTTAAGCACGCAGCCTTCAATGCCACAGGCACTTGCTCACGTGCCCGCGCGAGTCCGAGGGCCTAGATACACAACTGCCACGCTCGGTGTCGAGACCATTGGGCCTAATGCTGTATGCAAACACTGTACGACGTATAGACAGCACTGTGCCGAGCTGTAAAGCCATTCTTCAGTAGTGGACGATGGTCCGAAGTCCCGGTAGGTTAAGTCCGCCACCAACTATCAACCATCGGCGTAGCGCGCCTGTTGCAGCTGCGCCCACCAACCGTCCCATCAACCACATGCGAGGATTGCTCCCCTGCTTGCGACAAGCAGCAATGGTCATGCTCGCTACCAAGTGCATTCTTCTCAAGGAAGTATTCAAGGGGGAAGTGCGCGTAACCACCGCACCCGGCAGGCATGCATGCTACGGGTGCACATGCGGCTCGTGCACCGTGCTGCAACAAGTTGCCCCATGCCGCACCAAGTTGCCCCATGCCCTAGGGCACATGCAAGTAAGGAACTCGTCCGACCAACATACCACACTGGAAGCCAAGGCTCTGGAGCAAGCCACGCACGGCCTTGCTGCCAGTGCACGCCTTGTACGGCGGCATCTGCCGTACGCCTTAGTTGCGCTTGACGTTGTTGTAGTAGTAGGAGTCTCCAATGATGTTGCCGGCAGGGGCATAGTTGCAGGCAACCACCTGAGGACGGGAGGCGGGCGGAGGCCGGCGTGCAGGGGTCCGGTCAGTCTTATTATCGCTCACGTGCTGCTCACATGCCGTTCGGACGGTGCAGGCAGGCACTCCCGCGGGCTGGAGGGCTGGTTGGCACACCGACTGAGTCCCTCGCAGGAGCGGATACACTTGTGCACACGCATGAACAAGCTCAGGTCGTGTGGAGCAGGAGAGCGTGTGTTCCTGCCAGCTGCAAGCGGTGCACGGTACTGCGGCCCCAGCGAAGGCAGAGGCCGCGACCATTCACTCACCCTGCAGTTGTTGCCGATGGCCACGCCGCAGCCCACCCGGCTGGTGCCGATCCACACGACCTGAGTGAAGTGACCCACGCCTCTGCGAAGCGGGCGGCATTGCGGAGGGGCATGCGTGTACATGTTGAGCACCGGGAGTCACACGCTGCTTGCTGTCACAGGTCATGACCGGCAGACGTGCGTTTCGTGTGACTTGTGGCACGGGGCCCCCGTTTCCTCCGACCCTCCCTCCGCCCTCCTCACGACCCGGCGCAACAAGGCAGGCAGGCGGCGTGGGCCTGGCAGGAGCCAGGGTCCCATGTGGAGGGGCGCGGGGTCCTGAAAGACGCAGATCGACTAAGCCTGCGAGTCTGCACAGAACGGGGGCCTAGCACCGCACAGCGAGGCGTGCGTGTAGCGATGCAAGGCTGCCCCATTCCGTCTGGGTACTCACGTGTTCCTGTTGTCGCTGTAGGGGCGGGAGGTGAAGCGGTAGTTGCGGACCTCGTTGTACCAATCGGTGAGCCCGGGGGTGCAGGTGGAGGGCTGGCTGCCGCCGCCCTGCGGGTACAACGAGGAAACGGGTTGGTGCGAGCAACATGCGGGAAGGGGAGAAGGCTGGGTAAGACCCTCGACAGCACCCCACTTAGCGGCACGCTACGCTTACACAATGCCCAGGACACAGCCGCACAGCGCTGCAGGGCTGGCTGAGGCTAGGCACACGTGTCAGTATGATGCTGCAGCCTGCAAGGACGGTAGCGGTACAGCTTCGGCGTGCCGTACAGCGGGTCAGGCAGCGTTCTACACAACCAGCCGGGTGGGAAAACAGGCACGCAGTACGGAGGTACGGCGTGGGCTTACATAGGTTGCGTACAGGCTCTGTCCCACGCCGATGGCAAGGCCGTACAGAGATGACCAGGAAGCTGCATGTACGGTGCAATACTCACGTATAGGGCGTACAGATTCTGTCCCACGTCGTCGGGGTAGCCACCGTGTTGCAGGTTGCACCCCGAGCGGGCGAGCCGCTGCGCCCAGCTGGTGGCCTGGCGCTCCAGCTCCGAGTCCCAGCGCAGGGCCGGCGCGGAGTGGCGGGAGCGGTAGGTGTTGTGCTGGGACAGGATGGTGTTGGCGTCGGAGCAGGAGCCTGGGGGGAGTGGGAGTGGGGTAAGAGTTGGGTGGCATGGGTCTGGAGCTCCTTGAGGGGACAGCAGGTGTGTGGCGGTGGAGTGGCGCATAGGAGCGGGAGTAGGTGCGTGAGGACGGGTTGAGCACAGGGCGGAGGCGGGTTGCAAGGCGTGGAGGACGGGGGGTGTCCATGGATACGGGTCTGCACGGATGCGTGCACGCACGCATGCATCGCAGATGTTTCATGTTGCGTCAGGGCGCGCGGTGCATGTGCCGACAACACACATACCGGTACCGGGAGTACCGGGCAAAGCGCTGGCCGGCACACATGTGTCGGGCGGCCTACCTGAGGCGCCTCCGTCCGTGACACGGGGCGGGGGAGGCGGAGGTGAGCTGACAGGAGGGGGCGGCGGCGAAGGGGAGGGGGAGGGTGAGACCTCCTCGCCGTCGCCGTTGTCAGTAGGGGGAGGGGGAGGGGACGCGGTCTCCTCCTGGCCGCCCTGGTCGCCGCACGCCCCGCAGCTCTCCCGGCACACCACGGTGCCCACGGGCTGGTTGCGGTACACCCAGCCGGCGGCGCACTGGCCCTTGTTCGCCCAGTTGCTGCAGCGGGCCGCCTGGTCCGAGCAGCCTGTGGGGAGGGTTCCACGGACGTCAGGTAAGTGCGCCGTACTGAGGTGGAAGCTGAAGGCATGTGCTGTGGAGTTGTGGAGGGACGGCATGTGCAGCGGGCAAGGTGGCGCGCAGGAGGATGGGTAAGGTGAGAACAGAACTGGACCGGGTCGTGCGGCAGCCGTGGAGGGATGGCCATGGCAGGGGAAGCAGGTGTTGGCGTAACTGGGGACCCAGGTCGCCGGGGAGTGTGAGGTGTCCCATGGGTCTGTCCTGGGTCCCGTGGAGGCTCATACCGGTCAAAGTGCCTCCTGCACTCCTGGCCAGGAGTGTGATGGAACGGGGGTAAAGCAGGAAGAGCGCTTGGGGCTCGGTTCACAGGCGGGAAAGCGAAGGGTTGCCTTCGTGGCATCAGTGGTCATCGAGCAGAAAGCAAGCTGGAAACGGCAGCGCTATGCTTTCCTTGGCCCTTGGCTTGGCCCGTGGCACGTGGCGGTCTGGGCACTCACCGGACGGCGTGCAGGTCTTGCAAGTAGCGCGGCACAGAGAATCGCGCACAGAAAAGCCGTTGTAGACGTAGCGGGAGTCGCAGAAGCCCCGAGCTGCAGCGCGGGCAGCTGGCAGAAGTTATGACATGCCGAGGACGACGGGCACAGCGGCGGCGCTCCAGAGCTTCCTCCGCACCTGAATTTCCTCTAATCGTAGTGCTTGGAGGTTGTTAAGTCTGCCACTCTCACCTGCCCAATGGGCGCATTGCACATTGTTGTCTGTGCAGGAGCTCGTCTCGCGGTAACCCCATCTGGCCCTCCCGACGCTGGGCTGTTGGCCACTTGGCGCGACGTAAGTGGCCTTGTTTTGACCAAGAGCTCCTGTGATGCTGACAACCAGGACAATGGCAACCAGCAGCACAGGCGAAGGCGCCAGGCGCGACATGGCGGGGGAATGCCTCATAGCTTTTGCTTTTGGATCCCTTTTGTTCCAATCCCGTCACCTATCAAGCAAGGTTTTACGAGGCCTGTTTCTAGCTCCTATGTATCTAGCGTCTAGTAAGTAAAAGGGCAGAGCTGGCGCAGGTAAAACGCGGCTGTGAATGTAGTACAGTCAGCGAGGCCTTTCGAGGCCCTGTAGAACAGCTGCTTTAACTAACTGAAGTTGTTCGCATATGGTATGATGGCGGGTATTTAAGGTATGTTTAAGATCAGCACGAAAAGGGTACGGCGGCCCCCGCCTTTTCGAGGCTTCCCAAAATCCAAATCCGCTACTGCAGCTTTCTACGGAAGGACAGCCCAGGCTGGTTGAATGCTGTTTTTCCAAGTAGGCAAAATATAGATAAAGGCGGCGCACATTGCCAAAAGTCATGGCTTTCACGCGGCCACCCTAACGGTTATTCGCCACGTTGCGGCTCTTCGCCGCAGGGTCTGACGCCGTAGCTCCAGGCCGCCTCCTGTCCAACACTAAATCCGAATCACATCTGGATTTCGACACAAACTCATATACGGGATAACTTTCATGCGTAGCGCTCTGCCTTTTGCTACGTGTCAATTTCTCCTTGCGTGCGCTTTGGAGACGCACCGTGTACCTGGCTCCACGAACGCACGGGCTCGTTCTACTGGACACTCACACCAAGCCTAGCATTGTTAATAACAAGGAAAAAGTGCTATCACCTACTCCTGGAACTCTTGCGTAAACCGCTGCCCTGCATTTGCTGTGGCCAGTGGCACGCGCTTAACCTGTCGCGCCCGGCCAGCGCCCGGCACAAACAATCCTTATCTGCTGCACAATGTATAGCATAATAATACCGCTGATTATGTCCTTCCATTCTGTCCGTTATCCCCGTTTGGACCTGTGGCCGCCCGCCCTGCGTTAGTGGCACCCGCCACTGCGCTGCCACCCGTGCCTGCCACTGGGCCCTGCCCCGTGCATGCACCCACCAACGCGCCCACCGCCGCCATGCCGCCTTGCGCGCTTCAGCTGTAGGTCTGTTGACGGCTGTACTATGCTTTTGGAAAGAAGCAACAACACCAAGCAGCGTTTTGCACGGCGGAACTGGTTCCTGGCGTCCGTCTTCTCCCGGCATCAGATGGCCACGTGTCTCGCGCACGCCCGAACCGCACACACGAACCGCCACTCCAACTCTCCAAGCCGCCGATGAGATGGCCAGATTGCAGGTTGAGGCCGCGTGTTCGTTACAGCACCCAGTTATGCAGAAGCCCTGCTTGGGGCCAGCGGGTCAGGTGGCAATTCGTCCCTGTTCACCCACACTCCGAGGCCCTTGCAGGGAACGAGGCATGCTGTCCCGGTACGTACCGTCCCAAACCACACACGGCCCAGCGAGGCTGCACTGCGTCAAGCCTGTGTGGCATATCGTGCTTTCCCTGTCCTTACACGCCCTCGAGCTGCGGATACTGCTGTTGTGCAGCCGCACTCATCTTGTGCCTCATTCTGGCGAGGCAACGGCGCAACGCACGGCATGGGGGGGCCTGAGCTTGCAGAGGTGCAGAAGACTAGGCAGACTGTCGGTGTAGAAGACTAGGTAGGTCACCAGGTTGTGAGGCCATCAAGTACTCGCGCTTGTTTACTTGCTGTCTTGACCTTGGGCGGCGATTTGTCTAAGGGGCGTAGCATACCGGTACAAGGGCGAGCTTGCAACCTGGGACACTCAAGCTTTCGTCCACTTCTTACATCGTGCCGTGGCCCGTGGGTCAGGTGTGTGAAGCCTGGTCAAGCCATGCTGGCCCCTTCTCTCAGGCGGTGCACAACGCAGCTACAAGTGCGCGCCCCGCGCTGCAGCGTTACCGCTCAAGCCTACTTAGTACCAGCAACCCGTACCAACGGCTCCTTGCGTGCAACCGCACCGGGCAACGCAGACGCAGGCAGGCAGTTCAGAGGAAATACCCACTACAGGTAAGCCCCAGGAAGCGCTCTGTTGGTGAGCGCTTAACGTCCGGGGCCGGGCAGGCCCAGACACAAAAGCAACGAGGCCAAGCCTAGCCTAGGTAAGGAATTTGGGCGTTAGAATTGGCTTAGTCCCAATTCTCCCGGGAATCCGACCCGGGTTCGATTCCTACCTCGGGCGAGATTCCAGTCCTCGTCCGCCTGTGTGGTCTGCCCGGACCCACAGGGAAGGCGTGCCGGTGGCAGGTGCCTGCCAGTGGATGATGAACCGTCGGGCATCAGCTGGTGGATGACTCCCATTCCCCTGTTCAGG
>VFQN01001785.1_pt1 | contig 34919 bp, 58 predicted proteins | sample 3512371 | NCBI WGS metagenome assembly VFQN01 (sample SAMN10412370, study PRJNA504923) | tailings metagenome | isolation source: Replicate 2 from Balatoc abandoned mine | place: Philippines: Itogon, Benguet | collected 2017-08-28 | reverse complement strand
GGGAGTTAGCCAGTAGCGGCCCCCCGGATGCTGCTTTCGCTCCTCCTCCATCGAAAACCCAGGCGCCTCCCACGAACACAAGCCCCACTTGTCTCGTAGCCGCCCCCCAACACAAAAGCACCCCACCATACCAGGCAGGCAAACAAGGCAGGGTAGGCACAGTACGTGTACTAGTTCCTGGGCAGTGTCCGCCCTTGCATTAGTCAGTGTTTGGGGCCTCCGGCCAGGTGCAAAGAAGGCGGCCGTCCACCACCCGAAGCCAGGGGTGGGCTGTGCCGACCTCATCCCACCCCGTGCGTGGCACACCTAGGTTTGCAAACGCCCGCAGGTGCGCCCACATGCATGCACTCGCCCGGCGCGAGGCTTACGACACCAAGGACTGCCACTGGGGAACCGGCTCCACTGCCCCTCAGCTCTCGCATGTGTGCATGCATGAATTGCCTCCCCACCTCCATGGCCTCAAGGGCTGCCACCACCTCCCACATGAGTCGACCCCAGTCGCAATGGCGTGCCCTGGTTGTATGAGTTGACGTGTGCATGGAACGTGGTGCCTGTGGCGTCGGCAGCGCGTTCCTGTGGGCAGGCTGTTGGCTGCATCGGGCGGGCACATAGAGCTGGCCAGGGCCTATGCCTGCATTGCGTGGTCGTGCTGCTGTGAGCCCTGCTCGCTGCTGGGCGGCCTGGCCTGGTTGGTGTCCTTTTTTTGCCTATGTGCTGCGGGGCGTTGTGACATGTGGACTTTCAATGCAAATAATTGAACAAGCGCCCAAAGCTGCAATGCCGTGGACGGCCTAGAGGCTTCACAAGCGACAACAAGCGAACACACGGCAGCCTGACGGCAAGTCTCTGGCAACACCAGCCGGCAGCGGACAGCTGGTGTACGTAGCAGCATCACCTACAGTAACCGCCCTCGCTGAACCACGTGTGGGTTAGCGCCGCATCCGCAGACGGCACCTGGCGTGCAGCCATATCCCGCCGTTGCACCTTGGGCGCTTAGCTGGAAGGGCAGGTCGGACAGCAGATTGTGCGCCACCAGGCACAGGTCGGACGCGGGCGTGTAGCGGCCGGTCGCGGGCTCCAACAGCTCCTCGAAAGGTGCCGGCCAGGTTGCGAGGGGGAACGGCGGTTGGCGGCAGTAAAGCGGTCCAAAGCGCACAAGTACCGTAATCGCACCCAGAACCCGGTGACGTTTACACAACAGCATGTCATGTCGCAGTCATTCATGTGCTGCATCCTGCGCTCCTAGTGCGCAACCGCATGGGCACGGGACACCGCGTGAGGCGTGACCACATGTGAAAGGGGCAAGACCAGGTAACTGAACTGCAATGCGAAGCCGCACGGCCACGGGCGCCACGCATGGTATGTATTTACAGTCTTGGTCCCCTTCCAGAGCCCAGCCCCGTCATGGCATGCGATCTTGCGAAGCTGCGATGCTCCATTGCCTACTGCTGGCCGGCGGGACAGCACCGCCAAGTGCACAGCTGCACTCCGAGCCACGACAGCTGTACTCGGTGGCGGACCAAACCAAGCTGGCAATTGGAAGCCTACTAAATCCAGCACCCAGTTGTGTGCGTGACGACAATGCTACGTTGCAGCAGGTTGCAGGGTTCGCACAGGCACGCACTCCACCAGCTGCCCGCCCCGGCACTGCACCGTGGAAGGGGGGCACGGGTAGGCCACAGACAACGTTACAAAATTGTGAAATAGGAGCACAACTTGGTTAAGCGGTGCCCAACAAGGCAGGCCTGCACCCTGCAGGCGCAACAGACCCGTAGCCTATTAACGCCGAGCGGCGTACGTCGATGCAGGAGCATTTGACTCGCTGCACCTTTCGACACGTGCGGATTGTGCACCACGGTACCTCACACGCCGAATCCGCGCCTTGCAGTTCATTACCGTGCTCACGCAGCTTGTTGTGCAGGATGATACCGGTATGCACAGTACCTAGATATGGAATAGGTTGCCACCACAGCAGAGACGACCAGGTGCAGCAGACAGGCAGCACCGCCCAGGCACCGCCTGGCCGGCCACGTGCTCACCTGCTCGCCAACCACCCACGCAGTGCTACCCAAATGGCACCTGCAGTTGAACGCTAGGATGAATGCACTCTTTCTCCCGACGACCGGACAACAGAAGTTCAAACCTTTAGCAGTACCAGCAGTACGCGAAGCACCTCCCACACATCAGCACCTGCACCTGCACAGCTCTCCTCTCACCACCGCGCTCTCGCTCCCGCGCTCCCAGCTGGTGGCACACACCATGTCACACCGTGGTCAAGGATCGCGCGGACGCCTAGCCGACAGGTCAGGCCACCCAAGGCAAAGCCTCTGTTTCTGCACCTTACTATTGTCCGGCCCAGCTTCCAGGATCCATGACGCCCTCCCCTCGTCGCTTTCCCCAAACCCCTGGCCTTACACCCCCAGCCCGGCTCCTTCCCCCTTGATGCCCCCATCTTCAAGTTCCCACGCGCTGCATGCCGCACCCCGCCCCCTACCCGGCTCCCTCCCTCCCATGGGGCCCTCCTTCCCCCCTCGCCCCCTCCCCCTCCCCCTGCCCCTCCCCGTGCGGCCCCCTGAAGTGGTCCTTGAGCTCGTCGTACATGACCAGCAGCACGCCGCCGCCCAGCCGCAGCAGCATGTCGTAGCCGTAGAAGCGGTAGAAGCCGCGCAGGCCTGCAGCAGGGGAGCGAGACAAGAGGGCAATGGGGGAGCGCGGGTATTCGACATTCCCGCTTGGCGCACAGACAGGCCGTTGGATGGGTAACACGGTATCCACTCTCGTCGCGTTGGCAGTGCACCCGAAGACGCCCTGACCAAAGCACCCCATCCACCATGGGTTTGTTTCCTACGCTACCTTCCGGTCCTCACGTAAGGTGGTGAAACCGGCACCAGCACCTGCACCCGCGCCCGGCCGCCACCCACCCTCCTTTGCCGCCGTCTGCCGCACGCAGTCCGCTAGGCCGCGGTACTGCCTTGCGCTGCCCAGCGCCGTGTCCGCCACCAGGCGCTTGCGGCACACGTCCAGCGGGTAGGTTAGCGAGGAGGCAGCCACCACCACGCAGCTGGCCACAGCCCAGCGCTCCAGCACGCCGCCGGGCCGGCCGCCGGGGCGCTGTCACACGGGGAGAGCATGGGAGGGGACAAGACTGCGCGGTTTGGACAGGCCGACGGCTGGATAGGCGGCACGGTATGTAAGGGCCACGAGGGTCACTGGGCGGTCACCGTCTCGGCTTAAGGCTTCCTGTTTTGCCGCCCCCCCCTCCCCCCCCAATGCAGTGTACGGCCCCACCTGCTCCATGGCGGCGCAGGCCGTGTCGTACAGCCCAAAGTACAGCGCCTTGTACGCCCCGATGGCGGCCGCCGACACGCCGTACCCGCGGTACAGCGCCCGCACGCCGCCACTGCGCTGCGTGCTGTTGATGGTGTCCATCAGGCCTTCGGGGGAGCGGGGGGTGGAGGCGTGAGAGGGGGGTGAGAGGGGTGCCGGTATGGAAGCAGGCAGGAGGCGGGTTATGGGACATGGGACACGGTTGTGCGCGACAAATTAGCTGGGAGGCGGCCTGTCCGGGACGTGGGGCCCTTTGGGCTGGAGGCTTGGCAGCCGTGGCTGGCGGCACACTAATTGTCCGCTGCGGCTTGTGCTGGCGTCGCCGCTGGCCGGCGGTTACCCCCACTCCAACCCCAGGACCCGTGACTTGGCCTGCCCCCAGAGCCTTCACTCCCTCCAGGCCAAATAAGGTTGACCGCCCCAGCGTGAGCGCCCGTATGCACTTGACCCTGAGCTCCGTGGAGCCCTTCCCTCGACCCTCCCCTGAACCGTGCAGCACCCCGCCACGCACCCTTGTCCTGCTCCGCCCGCCGCAGCTCGGACGCCATCCTGCCGGTGGCAGCAAGGAGGGATTGACAGCATGGTAAGGAACCAGTCATGGAGGAGTGGACGCTAGCTGCTTTACGGCTAGGCAAGCAGTGATACCGTATAGTCCCGTTCATGCAGGGCAGCGCTCGGGCAGCGGCCAGCCCTGGCCGCTGTGCGCACGCGCTGCAACCCGCCTGCACACCTGACGGCCGCTGCCTCAGCGCCACATACACTGCTGCAGGTCATAGCCGCTATGCATCGACGGCCTGCGCCATCCCCGCCCGTGCCGCTCCGCTGCAACGAGCGCCGCCCTGCCGCCGCTGCACGCAGCGTACCGCGGTCGCTGGCGGCCTTGCCTGCTAGCAAGGTACCGGCACTCCATACGGAATCCCGGAGCACGCCTTGAGTCCCAGAAGCGCGCTTGCACGTGGACATGTGTCCACACAGTTTGTCCCTGGGCCCTGCCACACCTGATGGTGGCGAAGTCCATGGGGTACACCAGGAAGAGCGCCGCCGCCCCGCCCAGGAAGCCGGCCAGCAGATGGACGGCGGCAGCGCGGGGGAGGTGCTCCCCGTGCGCCTCGTAGTGCGGCAGCCGCCGCAGCAGCGCGTCCTTGAACGCGAAGCTGAGCGTGGTGGACGGCACGTGTCGCAGCATGTAGGCGGGGCAGCCGCGCCACAGGTTCTGCACGCCCCCCTCCCGCAACAGCCGCGGCAGCGCATCCCTGACAGTGTAGGGACGGAACGCGCCGCTCACTACGAGCGGGTTGCTGTGCTGGGTTTGCAGCAGGATCTTTATCCGGTGCAGGGGGTAGAAGGCGGTGGAGAAGACGCTGCTGGATAGCAGCGCGGCGCCCGAGTCGCTCGCAAGGCTGCCTCGTGCGCGCGGGTTGCCACGCGCAGCGGGCGCAGCCGTGGTGCGAGGGTCATCTGACCCAGTCACGATAGCAGTAGGGGTCAAGACTCGGGGTGGATTGTCGCTGCTTGTTACGGAGTGCATACCAACATTCGGCTTCTACGCGACGCTTGGGATAAGAGGCTGCTGTTTCGCATGTATCCAGGAGCAACAGTGTCATTTGATTATAAGCACATACGTGTGTGCGTCGCTTGCGCCGGTCTCATTCCACGCCTTGTCGCTTCGTCAGATGGGCCTGCGTCAGATGGCAAACGTACCTGCTATCCCAAAAGGAGGAACTCAATACTTTGTTTGAGAACTTAGTTACTTCTTATAGATTGTGATAGCGTTAACCATGCAGTGAACTTGTGAACCCTCTGTAGCTCAGCATTGACCGAGCAGAACGGCACGATGTCCAGGCGGCATTCCGTCACGCTCTTGGCCCCTAGCGGCCGTGAGCAACCTGTAGTGCTTGAAGTCGCCCGGGAGGGCGTCAGGCTCTTGACCGTCGAAGGACGGGTGCGATGGGCGTGCGGGGGTGCTCCTTGCGACTACCAACTACCCACTCCACTTGACCCACAAACCCAAACCTGTGCTACACTTCTCTATGTAGGAGATAAACACCTTCGCGTACGAGACAATTAGAAAATGGCTGCCGTCGCACCTGCGCAGCAAGAACCCGGGCACAGACGACTGCTTGGACCTGCAAATAGAGACGGACAAGGGCCCCCGCGACCTGCGGATGCGATGTGCAGGGTCCGCGGAGGTCAAGTTCCTCATGAAGGACCTGCGGGACACCGTTGAGGTGTGTGAGGCCCACATCACTGCTGTCACGCACACATGTCCATGGCTTAGCGCCTGTCCATGGCCGCTCCACAGCCTCGTGCTGGTGCGGCGCGCCCCAACTATGTCGGCAAGCACGTGACACGTGCGCATACTTTGCACTGCAGATCATCATGAGGGATATTGACGACGAGCGCATTCGGGCAGAGGTGAGGTGGGGCTGGTGCGACTAGGAACTGGGCACCGTGTTGGTGACTGCTCCTATCCCTGGCGCCCCTAGCTGTCTGACACTACGCCCTGATGGACCGCCAGCCATACAATATATTCGTCTGATGAAATTACCGACCTGATAATCTCGTTGATGCATGTCAGGGCTACGCTGCCACCCCTGATCGCGGCGAGGCCCGGTCGGCGCCAGCAGGAGAGCAGATGGAGGTGGGTGGTCAGTGATGCCGCGTTCCACCCACGCAAGGCAGGCCTTGCTCAGGTGGCACTCTCGCGGCGAGCCAGGCTGGCAGCATGACCGCCGGGAAGCGCGGAGGGGGCAGCACGGGTGCTGGACGGTGCTGTCGCCTGTCCGTACACCTTGACGTGCTGGACGGGGCACAGGGAGCCGTGTAAATGCGTAGTACAAACGCATACTCTTGTGCAAACCCTGTGGAGCCCCTCAGCCGCACCACCGCTCCACCGCCCCATCGCAGCCACATCATGAGGTTCACCTCCGCCATCTCTCCCGCAGGCCACCCCAGCCCCCCGCTCAGTACCCGCCTTCCCTGAGATCCAGCCTTCACAGCAGCGCGCCGCCCCCTACAGCCCCGGCCCCGCCCCCACCCCCAGCCCCACCCCCGCCCCCACCCCCGGCCCCGGCGTGGCGCAGCTGTTCGTGGCGCACCCCACCGGCGTGGCGCTGCCCGTCACCGGCCAGGGGGTGCCCACACCCGCGCTGGAGCAGGGCCTGGCCGTGGCAGCCACCGTGGGGGACCTCTCCTCCAGCACCCTGCGGCCGTACGACTACATGGACGTGTACGGCACCGTACAGGGTGGCGGCGGGGAGGACGACGAGCTGACTGTCACAGGCAGGGCGCCGTCCGCCGCCGCCGGCTTTTACAACGCGCTGTATGCGGACGCCCGGTCGCAGCTGCCGGGGTACGGCGTCGGAGGCGGTGCGCCCTCTCCGCCGCCGCCCTCTCCGCCGCCGCCTGCCCCCGCACAGCCTGTCGCGGCGTTCCCCATCGGGGTGGTGGTCCCTGCAGGTGGCGTGGGCGCAGGAGGCACGGCTGCGGGTCTGGACTCGTACCCCTCCTTCACGCAGGTGGGAGGACCGCAGGGGGCCCAGCAGCTACCGCAGGTGGTGTTGCTGCAGCAGCAGCCCCAGCAGCAGCAGCATCGGTCTCCACAGGTGCAGCAGCAGCAGCAGGTGAACCTTGCGCCGCCCGGGGCCCGGGGCCAGGGCTGGGCGGATAGCAGCCCGCGCGCCAGCCGCCCCGCACGGCGCAAGGTGGAGTTCCGCGGTGTGGGCCCCACGGAGGGGTACGACGACGAGGAGGACGAGGGGTACGGCAGCGACGGCAGGGGCAGCGGCGGGGGCGAGGGCGGCGAGCGCGACCTGCGGCTGCAGGTGCGGTTCCTGGAGGACCTGGTGGCCAAGCTGTCGACGGAGGTCTCCCGCCGCACGCTGTCGCCAGAGCGCGCCGCCGCCGCCGCAATGGCGCTGGCAGGTGCCGACGCCTCCCCCGGCCGCCCCGACGCCGGCGCTCCGTACCTGTACCACACCGGCAGCGCGCCGCCGCTGCAGCAGCAGCAGCAAGCGCGCAGTGGCGGCGGCGGCGGCTTGGCGGCGGAGCTGGAGGCGCTGCTGGCTGCCGACGGCGCTGCGGCGGCGGCGCTGCTGCGCGACGGCAAGCTGCTGGGGCCGCTGCTGGCGGCGTACGACGAGCGGGTGGCGGCGCTGGAGGGGGAGCTGAGGGGGCGCACGGAGCAGGCGGCGGGGCTAAAGGCGCAGGTGGGTGGCGTGGCGGGGGTCGGTTAGGGGAAGGGAAACAAGGTGTGGAAGGATGCGGTCAGCAGCAAACCCAGGTGCGGTGACAAGCACTTCCGTAAGGCAGGGCCATATGGTATGATGTCCTGGCTGACCAAGCCTACAATGCCGTGCTGAGCCTGCACACTCGCGACGGACCATCTCGTGCCCCCTGCAAACCCAGGTTGACGAGGTGATTGAGGAGAACGACACGCTGCGTGCCGACCTGGCACGTGCCGTGGAGGCGCGTGAGGCTGCGGTGGCCTCCCTGGCGGCCGCCAACACCGACCTGGCGGCGGCCAAGGCGGCGGCCGCCGTTGCCGCCGCCGCCGCGCCGCCGCCCAACGCGGCACAGGCTGAGGAGCTGGCGCTGCTGCGGAGGGAGAACGAGCTGCTGGTGGCGCAGCAGGTGGGCGTGGTGGTGTGTGCATTTGGCCGGGGGTGATGGGGCTGGGCCAGGCACGTGGGTTGGAGGCTACGGCTCAGCGGGTGGGTGCGGGCTTCGCGAGGGCTTCTGGATTGCCTGTGAGTGCGGGGAACCGGCTGATTAGCTCGCCCGCACTGGACGTGACTCGCTAGCCACGCGCGCCGCTTTGCCGTCAACAGCCGCCGCACGACTCAGTAAACCTCACCTCCCCCGTGCCTACTACCAAACCGCCTCACAAGCCATTTACCCCTGTTCACACGCACCCCCCTTGTCTAGCCGCCTCGTCCACTCCTGCTGTGCTCCCTTCCTCTCCTCCCGCCCAGTCCGAGCTGGACGGTGAGATCCAGCGGCTGCACCGCCAGCTGGCGGAGCGCAGCGCGGAGGCCATGCGCCACGGCCAGGAGGCGGCGGCGGCAGCGGCGGCGGTGCAGCAGGCAAACGCAAGGGCGCAGGTGGGGCTGGCGCGGGGAGGGGGATAGTGGGTTGGCAACAACGGGGATGGGCGTCGGCGGGGCTGGAGCGCGGGAGAGTAGTTGTGAGGGTACAGCGTGCAAGCTTAGCGGAACTGCACAGGGTGGGGCGGGGGCTTGTGTGTTCGAGTGCAACTCTTCTGGTGTTGAGGTCACAGAATGCGCAAACGACAGCTGCAACTCACCGCACCCCTTCCTGGCGCAAACCAGCCGTCCCACCCCTCACCCCAGCTCTTCAGCCGCACAGCATACGTGCATACCTACTGTTCAACCACTGTCCCCTACTGTCTCCCTTACTGTCTCCCCTTCTGTTCACCTACTGTCCACATGCTGCCTCCCCAGGACGCGGAGTCCCGCGCTTCCAAGCTGGCCGAGAGCCTGCGCTCCACGGAGGCCAAGATGGGCGCACTGGCGGCGCAGGCCACCAGGTACAAGGCGGCGGCGGACGAGCAGGCGGCGGCGGCCGCCAGCAACAAGGTGCGGCCGGGGGGTGCCGTGTGGGGCAGCGCGACATGCCTATGTCTTTGTCTGTGCTTGTCCCGCGGCCTGCGCGGAAGCCACCTCCACCAGTTTGCAGCCATCGCCACGCCCTCCCCACCCCCGCTTAGGTTGGCATCACCCCGTCGCTCGTCCCCCAGCACCCTGTCCCTCCCCTCTAGCCTGCTCCCCGCAACCACCGCCCTCACCGTAGGCCGTCCTAGAGAGCCTCCTCCATACAGCCGTTTGCACCCCTCACATGCGCACTCCACCACACTGCCGGCGCCCCCTCCGCCCCCCGCTCCCCCAGGCCGCCCTGGAGGATCTCCGCTCTGCGCACGTGCAGCTGCAGGCGGAGGCCACGGCTGCGGGCGCCCGCTACCGCGCTGCCGCCGACGGCGCCGCCAGCCTGCAGCTGGAGCTGTCCACCGCCAGGGAGCGGAACGACGCGATGCAGGGGCAGGTGCGGGGAAGGGGCGGGGGTGGAGCAATGCAGCGAAACAAAGTGAAATAACCGGGACGAGCGTTACGCGAGTGCGCGGGGAGCATAGATCCCTGTGTGCAGTTTGATGCCAGCCCCTCGTCTCCTCCCGTGCGCCTCTGGCGTCCCGGCATACGTAACGTTCCCCCGCCCCCCTGTTGACCCCTGCAGGTGACGTCCCTGACCCGCGAGTGCGACACGCTGCGTGCCGCCCTCAGCGGGGTAGAGGCCAAGCTGCAGGAGCTGCAGCGCAAGGACGCAGACGTGAGGGGGGAAGGGGGAATGGGAAGAGGGTGGAGAGCGAGAAAGGCACAGCGTTGCATGTCGAGTGGCTGGCCACCGTAAGTTTGTTGGCATTGGAGGCGGCATTGCCGCCAGTACGCCCTGCACCTCCACATACCGTAGTCTGTGAGTCGTTGCGGCGCCTCTGGGGCGGTTTCGGTGGCCCCTGGGTAAAGGCTTCGTAACCTGCTCGGCTCTGCCGGCTCTCCCCCCGCCCTCTCCCCAGGTGTGGAGCCGCGTGAAGGAGGCGCTGTCCTCCGCGGAGGAGGCCCGCCTGGCCCGCGACAGCGCGGTGGCCCGCGCGTCAGACCTGGAGCGCCAGGCCGAGCTGGCCAACACGCGGCTGGCCACCGTGCGCCAGGTGCGGGGGGGTGCATTGCACAAACCACTTGCACTCCAAATCACCCAAACTATGCCGCGGAAGTCCTGCCTGCAAAAGGCCAGAGCAGTGTAGCATCCTGCCTGGCTACGATGCTCCCTAGAAGTATAGCGAAGGATTATGCTTAAGCCTCTCCTGTCCGCTCGCCCATCTCTCTCTCTCCCACCCCCAGGCCACCCGCGACGCCGTGGTGGACGAGTTCAGTGCGCAGGTGGCTGCCGCGCAGGCCGCCGCCGCCGCCGTGCGCGACGAGCTGGCGGCGGCGCACGCGGCGGCCAGCGAGTGGCGGGGCAGGGCGGAGAGGCTGGAGAGGGACACCGCCAGCCTGCAGGTGGGGAGCTGGGAAGGGTGGGGGTGTGCGTACAACGCGTGGAAACCGCGTGGGGACGGTTGGGTAGGGCTGGGCAGGGCGAAGGTATGCCGTGCTAAGCGCTGATGAGGTTCAGCGTGGGCCTACAGGCGCCGGGAGGGTCTTGGTGTTCTGTTGTGTGTGTGCAGCCTGTGCATGGGATGAGGGGCGCACGGGGCAGGGAGACGAAGATGATGACGGCAGGGGCGCGCACGCACGACCGGCGACTCGTTTGCAGCTTTAACGTCACACACCAACCGTCATTAATCTCGCCCTGTCGCCCGGCCCCCTCCCCTCCCGTCAGTCCGAGCTGGCTGCGCTGCGTGAGGACACGGCGGCCGCGCTGGCGTCCAAGAGCCGCCTGGGGCTGGCGTCCCTTGGGGCCGTGGAGAAGGTGGGGCGTGGGGAAGGGGGCGCAGGGCATTGGGAGCATACTCTGGGATGTGCTGATGAGTCCAGCGGTGAGACTTGGGAAGTCGAGCGTCGCAAGGGGACGAGGATTATCCTGATTGCATTCATCGAACTAGTCTTCAGCCTTCTCTGGCTAGCCTCGCTGTCCCAGCGCCACTCCGTTTTCCCCTGCCTCTGCCCCCCTGTAACTAGCACACTGTGTTTGGCCCCTGCGTCTGTCCAGGCCGCGCAGCTGGAGCGCGAGCGTGATGAGGCTGTGGCGCGGCTGGAGTCGGCGCAGCGCAAGGCGGAGCGGGCGGCGAGGGACGCGCACATGGAGCGGCAGGCGTACGAGGTGGGGTGTAGGGGGGTAGGGGGTGGGGTACGCATGCAGCGCGGGTTACCAGCAGGGAGGGCGGGTCCGGCAGGTGCTGCGCCTGGCGCACTGAACACGACCTGGCCTACCGGTAGGCGAGCAGTGCCCCTGCCACTCCAGGTCGCACTCAAGCACTCCAGCGCTAGCCGCCATGACTAGGTGCCGGCTTAAGGCCTGCGCTTCTGGCACGTCCACACGTACATGGCAGCTGCCGTGTCACTCATCCCCTGGACAAACTCCGTTTTCCCTCGCCCCCAGGCCACCATCCGCGGCCTCAAGTCCCAGGTGTCTGAGCTGGAGGCGGCCGCGGCCTCCCTGCGGGCTGAGGCGGCCATGGCGCGGAGGCAGCAGGAGGCGGCGGCAAGGGAGGCGGCGGCGGCAAGGGCGGCGAGGGGGCAGGCGGAGGCGGAACTGAGGCAGCAGGTGGGGGGCGGGGGCCGCGGGGAAGTGTGGATTTTGGGGGCCTGTGGGTTGGAGGAAGACCGGCGTGGGCTGAGGGCCAGGGGATGCTGCTGGGGGTGCCGGAGGCAGGGGCACGTTCACCTGCCTTTCGTGTCACGCGCAGCAGGGGACTTCCCACCCCTCTTGCCAGCTTCGTACGGGCGACCACACACGCTGGGAGGCGAGCTGCGTACTGATGTGTATCGCCACCCTTCCCCTGCCCCCTGCAGCTTGCCGCCGTGCGCTCCGAGCGCGACGCGGAGGTACGGGCGCTGGGCGGGCGGCTGGAGGCGGCGGGCGCTGCCGCTGCTGCCGCTGCGGCGGAGGCTGAGCGGCTGCTGGCGGCCAAGCAGGAGGTGCTGGCGCGGTGGAGGGAGGAGGCGCAGACGGTGAGGGGTGGGGGCCGCGCGGCAAGGGGGTGGGGCAGACGGTGAGGGGTGGGGGCCGAGTGGGTCGTGGCACTGCGACCGCCACGTGCAGGCACGTGGCCCTCATCACGGGCTGCTGCACGACAGTGCTTCCATCCGTCCCGTCCCATGCGCGCGGCAGCGTAAGCGGCGCCATCCGCCCCTCTCCCACCCGTCCCCCCTCCGGCCCCTGGCCCCTGCTGGGCCTCCCGCGTTCGCGTCCTCCCTGCCAAGTGCATCCTGTCACGCCATGCGTCACCCTCCGCATGCAACCCTGACCCCCCTCCTACCTACGCATCCCCCCTCCCCCGCCCCTTCCCCCCCAGCTTGCGTCCCGCATGGAGGCCGCGCTGTCGGACCACAAGCGGGAGCTGGCGGCGCGCGGTGCGGAGGCGGCGGAGCTTCGCGGCCGCTGCGAGGCGCTGGCGGCGGAGAACCTGGAGTTGGCGGGGGCCGTCAGCGAGCTGGAGGGGAAGGTAGGCGGGGGAGGAAGCAGAGTACTAGTGAAGCGTAGAGGTAGGTGGCAACAGTGTACTGCAGTCGATTGTGCGGGGTAGAGGGCTGGGGAGAAATAAACCGGGGGCGGGGGGCCTGGGATTTAAGCGGGGGCGGGGCACGGCGCTGCGCCCTATGCGTGTGCCCGCCCGCCCGCTCGCATGCTTGGGGAGCAGCAGCCCATGAGCATACCGTCGCCATGTCGCTGTTCAGCCTCGTGCCAAGATACCCACGTCACCCACTGGCTGACTAGCTCCATGTCCCCCTACCCTGCCCCCGCGTTTTAAACGTACCCCCTACCCCGGCCCCAGGTTGACGAGCTGTACTCTGCTGCGGCTGAGGCTGAGGCGCGGGTCGACGCGGCGCTGCAGCAGGCGGCGGGGGCGGCGCACAGGGAGGCAGACCTGCAGCAGGTGGGCGGAGGCACAGGTGGTTTCAGGGGGAGAAACCTGGGCGGGCCGCAAGGTACCGGAAGCAGCATGGGCGCCAGCCACCCCTGATCCCTACGTCATTAGTGGCGCGCTAGCACTTCTCCTCAGCATGCACAGGTACTGTGGCAGTTTGCCTGTACGTCTCGTCTCCCTGCGCGTGACCGCTGTTCAGCGGTTTCTCAATCCAACCCTGCACCCTGCTCCCTCTTCCTTCCGCTCCCCGCCCCGCCCCCAGGAGCTGCGCAACTTGCAGGTGCTGCTGGACCGCACGCAGTTTGAGAAGAGCCGCATGCAGCGCGCCAACGACCCGCTAACCGCCAAGTACGACGCGCTGAAGAAGGACATACGGCAGGCCGGGGGGGCGGGCGTTGGCGTGGGCGTTGGCGGCATGCACACGCCGGTGGGCCCGGGGGCGGGCTGGGGCGGCTCGCCCACGCAGCAGCTCCACCACCAGCAGCACCACGGCTACCCCGCGGCCCACGCACACGTGCCTGGTGACGCGGTGGTGCACGCCGTAAGGGCGCCACGTGGCGCAGGGGGGCAGGGGAGGTAGGGTGGTACGGTGAAGGTCATGCCTGGGGCACAGGGGTTTACAGGGTTGGGCGCGCGGGAGTGCATGGGACGGGGCGAGGGATTGCAGGGGCGGGGCGCGCGTTTGGGGCCAGGGGTGCATGGGGGCCAGTCGGGCTCGGCAGGGGCGAGTTTGAGGGAGTGAGTAGCACGTGGTATTGCGGTCAGTGGGACCTGGGTGGCATGGTACCTGGTCGCTGTGTGCCGGTTGCTGGTCAGCAAGGCCAGAAGGCCTTCTGAGCAAGGCAAGGCATTTGGGTGATAGGGTGGCAACTTGGACGCGGCTGGGACTGTAGCTGCATCGCACTGGTCCACATCAGCGTTGTTACCTTCATGGGAACACTAGCAAACTCAGTCGGCATTGCACACTGCACTATACCCGTATTCACTGCGTTTCTCTTTATCAAGTGGTTGCTTGCTAGCAGTACATCTTCTTCCAGGTACTGACTCGCCTGCTGCTTATCCTCGGTATTGTCGTGGCATACTCTTCGGACTTCACTTTGACTTTGTTGCTATTTATGAAAGTGGTAGGCAGAGGAGGTGACAGTCAGTGTCACACTCCTGGCACATTGGTCTCCCGTGGTCCGTACTGTGTAGTGCACATGATCGTGTCCATGATCTCTCGTAGCCTGGCCCCCGTAATGTCCTAGCACCACCATCTCCACAGCAGTGTGTACGTAGGTAGCGTATGGTCCGTGGCATGGGCAAGGAGCTTGCGCACAGGGCCAGGCGGTGGCGCCGACGGAGGGTGCTGCACCGCGTGCTGCTCGGTCCCTTGGTTTCCCACGGTTTTCAAGCTCTGGGTGGGGGCCTGCAGGGACGGTGCGGGACTGCGTCCTGCCTGGCTGGCCCTTGCAGGCCGCCAACAGGTGGTGCGCTAGTTCTGGGTAGTTACGGGCGGAGGTGTGGAGGTTTCGCACGACGTTTGAGGAACTCTACATTCTCTGGTGCCTGGTGCATGTACCAAGTGCCGTTCCCTGCCAGAGCGCCACCTGACAGTGCGCTGAGGATTGCATCCAGTTCTAGCACCCAAAGCAACCTGCGAAAGTCAGTAAACCCGGCCACGACGGGCACCCGAATGTGGCTCCACCAGGTGGCATCGACGGTTAACTTGGCACTATGATGGTAGAAGCAAGGCGGGCGTGCTACGACCTCCACTGACACATTAGGAGGTATAAGCTTGTATCTCCATAGCCATATTGCGCCGTGGGATGCCAAGAGCGCAAGTCCGTGCCTCGTACCATCCATGCATACGTGTGCGCAGCATTCAGACTCCAAGCAAGCCGTTGTCACAGGAGGAGAAACAAACAATAGCGTTTATAAGACAAGCACGTGTTGTTATATTCGGCCGAGTACTACCCTTCAGGTCGTTTGGCTGAGCACTTGTCGAGCAGAGTCCAGTTTCCTCTGAGCAAGTGCCAAAAGCTAGGTCTGCGCTGACGTGCCTCCAGGAAAGGCAGGCCGCTCGCTGGCCTTTCTAGGGAAGGAGGTCCAGCAGCCCCACCATGGCGGACCAGCCTGCTGCGCAGGTAAGCATACACGGTGCGTGCGGAAGGTCCCTGCAAGAGCCTTGGTAGCCAACCTGGATGCACTGGATTCGCAGGAGAAGTCGGCTAAGGATGTGGAGAAGGAGCAGGAGGCCATGCTGATGGCGAAGTATGGCGGTCTCAAGCCAAAAAAGAAGTTGCTCCCAAAGGCAAGTCAACGGGGTTGACTCCTTCAGCTTAGCATATACAACAGGCTGTTCATGGCGGACCCCAAGCCAGCAAAGTGGGCATTGGGTCGATGGGTTGAGCTACTCTGTCGGCGCGGGCAAGTACCTCAGATACCACAACATTCCATGTGCGAAGAGCAGCATGAAAGAATGGTTGGTGCGAGGTCAGAGTCGCTTGTCCCTCAAAGCGATCCCATGCGTGACCTGGCTGGGGACTCTCACTCTCGCTGCCCATATGCTGAGCTTGGCATTTGGTCGCCCATATGGTGTTGCCACAGGACCACAAGTTTTTTGACTCTGCCGACTGGGCGATGAACAAAGAAGCCCAGAAGAAGGGCGAGAAGCCCGTGGAGCAACAGGAGACGTTGCCGCCGAAGCTTGAGCCTATGCCAGTTCCCAGCAGGAGAGTCAGCCATCTCGATGCAGGGGGCTTGCCGTGAGGGAGGCTCACTGCTAGAGGCACTGTGTTGTTGGGCAAAGTTGGGCTGGCTCGCGTATGCGCGACAGCCCGGGGACGAGCGATCTAAGGCGATCGTACATATGAGGGGATTTTGGCAGGCTTTGACATATTGAGGTGTGGCTGACTGACGCTCTCGTGCTTCACTGTGTAGCGGGGGCCCACACGGTGGGCAACTGGGTTCCTAGGTAGCGGGATGAAGCTGCGCCCTGACCGAAGTCATTGCATGGTATATCCCGCTATAGTGCCATGTATAAAGTGTACATGGGACTTGCAATGACGGTTGCGTGGACAAGCAGAGCGTGCGTGCAGGTGGATGTGCGGGCAGACGTTAGGCCTAGGTGGATGCAAACGTGCATGTGTGTTTGCCGGGCTCGGGACTGTGTCGGGCTATTGTGCACGCTGTAAAGCGTGGTGCATCACATCACGGCGTTACCACATCCATGCCATAGATGCAGGCTTGTAAACTACGAACACTGCAATGGGTTGCCGACTGGCCCAGACTGGCCAGGCCGCTGCTGAAGTGTTTGTGTGCACTTCGTTGCACACATGGCACGGTTTGCGTTATGTGGTGAGTAGGGCAAACGGTCACTGGCTACGCGACAAGGATCAGCCATGCAACAGAACTTTACATTGTAATGCCTGGCCGACCAATGAACGGTGTCTTCACGCAAGTTGACAGTTATGGCACCTAGTACTGGGGCAGGCATAGCAGTGGGCTGTGTACGGGTAGCACTGAGGTCCAGACACCGGCCACGCAGCAGCAGTAGATGCGTGTCACGACACAATGCAAGGCCCTGCGTCACGCTCAAATCTGAAGCGCCTCACAAACGGCGGCAAAACAGCTTGCTCCGCGGTCTCTCTCCTAAGCCTACATTAAGTGCCCTTAGGCATACAAAAACACACCATCACCATCAATAGCGAGTACTGTACAGCAGGTCGTGCTAGTTCGGCAGTGGCGCCAACCAAACAGTTGCTTGATTTGTCGGCAGGCCAGGGCACGCATGCAAGGAACAGGCATACCGAATCGAACCGAGTCTGGTCCCCAGGCCTGCAATCAAGGCAAGTGTTAAGTGTGCGGTTGAAGCTGTACCAAAATTGCCAATTGCCATGATGCCCCGCAGACACTGACGCCCTCGCAGACTCACAAAAAAACCAAACAAGTAGAAAGTTTCCATGCAACGCGGCCCCGCTCAGAAGAAGTGGCGAGGCCAAAGGCGGGTTGCGCCGCCAACAGCACACGTCCCACAACGCTCACAGTCACGGCTATAATGTTGTCTGTGTTGTGTGTGTATGTGGGTTACGCCTCCCAGAGCAGCCCACGCTGCTGGTCACTGTAATCATCCCGTGCACAGTACAACACACTCCTGCTCTCCACACCACCAACTGCATGCCGCAGGACGCACGCTATAGTAACCGCCGACGCGGGCGAAGCGACACGGCGCACCAACACCACCGCTACCGTCAACCGCCGTACCCACAGCCAGCCCACGCGCGCCGCCGGCGTTGCTGCCCCCTGTCCCCGCCACCCCATGTCACTTATGTCCACCCCAGGCGAGCCCCTTCTCACGAAGGGGCACGCCGTCGGCCCCGTAATGCTCTACTCCGGCCAACACTGGCGCAGCCGCACACCACAGCCGCTGCCAGCGCCCTTCAGCGTGCACTGCGCACCTCACAGCCCACACGCAGGCATGCAGCCATGCATGAATGAATGCACGGCCCTTCACACGAAGCGCCGCTGCCGCCGCCCCTGCCCCCGCACGAACGGTGACTGGCAGCCTCCCAGCTTATTGCTGCTGCAGCTGCTGCCGCTGCTGCGGAGGCCGCCGCCCCGCCTCCTGGCCTGCCCTGCTGCGCCGCGCCGCGCTACGCCTTGTTGCGCATGCGGTCGAGGAAGCGCGAGAAGGCGTCCCAGTTGTCGAACATGAGGTCCCCCATGCGCAGGAAGGTGACCTGCGTCAGCCGCCCCGCGCGCGCGCTGCGGCCGAAGGCGCTCTCGGCGATGCGCTCAAAGGCGTAGTCGTCGTAGCGCTGCAGCGCGTTCTCGCCCGACAGCGGCACGCCATACTTCTCCGCGGCTTCGATGACCTGAGGACGCATCGGCCACACACCACGGCGTCAGGCAGCGGGCGCTGGAGCAAAACCATCGTACCGGAAACGCAGTACAGGGGGCGCTTGGCATAGGTATGCATACAGGTGAGCAGGCAACTAGACATTGTTCAACGCGCGCATGGGAGGTGCCGATAAGGTGCGCTTCCAGTCGGGACTGTTGCCCACGGAGTGCCAGCCCACCCTCCCCCCTCCGCGCACCTGCTGCAGCAGCGCCTGCGGGCTGCACCTCCCCTCCGGCGGGTGCTCGCAGTCGCGCATCTCCACGCACGTGAAGCTGAGCGCGGCGTCGTGGCGGCGCAGCATGGCCATGAAGGGCAGGTAGCCGTCGCGGTCGCGCGTGTTGTAGTAGCCGGCCGTCAGCTCCGCCGCGTGCGCGCGGCTCTTGAACCACCAGTGCACGCCCGCCAGCTTGATGCCCATCGTGCAGGCGGGCGCGAACTCGTAGATCACGTGGCCGTTGGACGCCTGGAGCGGGCAGGCGGTAGGGAGCGACCGCAACGAGTTAGCACACGACAGCGGAAGGGAGGCCCCGGACCATGCAACGAGGAGCAACTACCCAGCAAGCTTTGACAAAACAATGTCACCGCGAGAACTGAAAGGTACGGCGGCAACGAACGACAGCCCCGCAGGCCATCCCAAAGTCGTGCAAGGGCGGGACATGCCCTAACAGGTGGGGTGCGGGTAGGGTCTGCGCGCAGCCCACCAAACCCTGGTCCCTATCCACGTCCGTGTCTGCGTCTCCCTCCCCCTCCCCCTCCACTCACATCCCGCAACGACCGGAACACGCGCGGCCTGCCGTGCTTGTTGAGCACCTCCGTTGCCGAGCTGAGCACCCGGTCGGCGTGGTGCACCAGCATGGTGGAGTACCAGGTGAGGAAGAAGTGGCCGTACGCCGTGTTCCAGCTGCCGCCCTGGCTGTTGAAGAAGCCCGTGTCCCCGCTCACGCTGTTGTAGTGCCCCGCGTCGTGCGGCCCGCTCAGCCCCCTGCGCAGCGGCGTTGCCAAGCATGGCGGTGCGGGCGCTGAGAGAGCATGATGGTAACAACGGTGCGGGGCCCAGCACCTCAATTGTTGCCTTGATGTGCATGGGGCGTGGCAGTTGTATGAGGGTGTGTGCGATCAGTGCAGGTGTGCCATACAGCTTGGTGTTCGAGACCCCCACCCAAACCGCCCGAGCCCCAACCCACCACTCCGGGTGCCCCGCCGCCTCCGCCGCTTTCCGCAAGCTGTCCAGCATGTACCGGTCGTAGCACTGGAACTCGCCAACCCCCGGGAAGCGCCACCGGCCGTCCCCTTCCGGGTACGAGGGGTACCGCAGCTCACCCGCCGGCCCGAGCCCCACCGTGATTTCCGTGATCACCGTCCCTGCAGCGGCAGCGTTCAGACGTGGGTAAGAACGACTGCTGCAAGGCAAAACCAGCAGCCAGCCGCACGGCTGCTGGGCAGCAAGAGACAGCCAGTTCGCGTAAGGGTCGACCATGTAGCTCACCGAAAAGGTGCTGGAACTTGTCGGCGAACGCGTTGACGAAGTCCCGGTACATCTGCACGGGAGTGCGGCCCCAGAAGAGGGGCACTTCGTCGCAGCCGAGCGACAAGCACTCCCGGTTGCGGTGCCCCGCCTTGTCCGTGTAAAAGATGTCCGGGTTGCGCTCCCCGATTTCGAGAATCCACCTGTGAACAACAGGAGCATAGTAAGCAGATGCCCATTGAAGCACTGCGCAATGGTGCGCGAAGAGCCAGTATCCAGGCTTACCGCGGGAGCGGTATTTTGCAGGTGTCCCCGACGTTGCCTCCAGCTGCGTGAAAGCTCATGACCGCCTGAACCTTCAGGCCCGCAGCAGCCACCTTGTAGAAAAGGCGCTTGTAGGCGGACAGGTCGTATTGCCGTGGCCCTGCCCGCTCAACAATGCCCCACCAAACGTCGACCATGACGCCCTCCACACCCGCCTGCTTGAGCGTATGGAGGGCTAGGTCAAGCGAGCGCTCCTTTTTGAGCACTGATATTCGCTTGCCATCCCGCTCCACCACCCAGACCGTGTCCAGAGGGAGCATGACGTAGACAGGGCAGCCCGAACCGCTGGACGTCGGCTCCTCCGCCTCCGGGTACTGCGTATCAAACCGTTCTTCATCTATGGTAGGTATGCTTAACCGAGGTCGGTTTTCCCGCAGCAGCCTGCAGGGAGCAAAAGGGCATAAAGTGTGCGACGAGTCCTTGGCTGTTTGGCTGAGCGGGAAGCACCTCAGCCCCACCTGTGAATTTCTAGGTCGTCCTCCGTCTCCGTCAACGCATTTGCTCCTGGAGTTGTGACTATGGGTTCCGGTGCTGAGCTAGCAAACCCGAAGTCGTCCAGGTCCAGGTGCGATGTCCGTGGCTGGGCCAAAGGTCGCCCGTGTGAGGAACAGCAGGGGCTAGCGCTATGATTTTGATACCGCTGCCAGCGTGATCGTTGCCTTCGAGAGGCCGCAAGCGCGCTCCGCAGTGGCGCAAGCGGACAGCGAGAGCTGACGCTGGGCAGGCTGCAGGGTAGCGAGGGCGTGGTCATATTTTGGCCTCCTCCACAGGACCATCCCCTGGCGACCGCCAGGGCGCCGGAGAGGCCACAGGGCCTGAAAGCTGTGCCTAGGGCGTAGGAGGTCAGCAAAAAGCGCAAGAGAAGATGCTCGTTTCGGGCTGGAAGGCTCGTAAGTTTTGGAGAGTCCTACGCTGGATATACTGTATGCGCCTATACCGACTGCTGACTGCTGGCAAGTTGTTCTGCGCGACAAAATTTTCTGTTTACGGATTCCACGTCGGCTTGGCGTACACAGAGCTGGGCGTACACAGAGCAAGAGCTGGGTTGGCAAACTGTCTCCTTGTGAACATGCTTTGCTACATCATATCAAGCCATCAGAACCAATGGTCGTGCCAGTGTTGTGTTGGGCAGAGCTACCGGTGTTGGGGCATGCGGTCGACTGGTGGTCTCCCGCGACATTCCTCTTTCCACAAATGCTGAAGCCATAAAATATCCATGCTGGACGCCATTTACATCTGCCTTGCGTCAAAGGGGCCATTGGTAGCAGCACCCTATCCAGCTTTGGGCAGTCCAGCGCAGCCCAGGCGGGAAGGGCAGGCGGGAGGTAACAGGCCCGTATGAGCCTGGACATTAACGCACAAGTGGCACTGGCCCTGCTGTCCAGCTACGGAGGCCTGCCGAGTACAGCGAAACAGCGTTGACTATGATTATCAACAACCTCTTCCACTTAAACATGGGCCACGTCAGGGCCTCACGTGGCCCGTGGGTCGCGCCCTCCATATGCGCTGCCTAGCTGCGAGCCTGGCGGTGGTGTGGTTGCTGGAAAGCAACCGCCCATCATAGAGAAAGCCATTTCTGATGGCATGAACGGGAAATGAGGCACGGTCCAAGCTTTTGTTGCTGAGACCAAGCCTGGGGCCCCTCGCTGGCTGCGTGAGGCTGCGGGCTGCATCGGCGCCTGAGCCACTCCCCTACCGTGAAGCCTGGATAGCTACGTGTGTCGACAACTAGCGAGTAGCGACCGCTTGGGAAGCTGCCGTAACAAGGAAATGCTTACTGCTGCCTATGCTGCACTTACCAGACCCTGCCAGACCCGACCGGACCATAGTGCTCCATCCCTTTACCTGTAAACGTTTCCACAGGAAAAGGGTTGGCGGCATATGGCGGCATGCCGCTGTGCAGACTGAAGGCCCTGTGCCATGGGGGCAGTGAGCAGCAGGTGCAGTGGTGTTGTCATGTACGCGTACACTCTCTGTTCTCTGTTTCTCTTGGCCACCGGAGGTGTTACATGTACTGGAGTGCACCAGGATGCCGTGTGCAGGGGCCAGACGGAGGACGCGGGACCCCGCACACTTTGGCAAGGTGATGCTGGATGATGGAATGCAGGTACCGGTAGTCCGGTACGCCAACGGAGGGCATTGACAGAGATATGACGTGGCAGCAACTGCCGTATTGGGGCAGCAATGTAGCAGGCTGTAGGCACGTGGAGCGGGGCGTGCATGGTGCGTTCGCACCCCTGATGACGCACGTGTCGGACGGCCGTAGGCATGGGAGCTCTCCTGGCTGTAGGCCCGCAGCGGCAGCCGTCCGGCACTGCTGTACACCAGTATAATTGCCGGTAGGCTGGCGCCAGGGAACGTCATCTGCGCCGTCAGGGCGCCAGGGTGAGCTTGGCACACTGCTGCCCGTAAGGTGTTTTGCGTTGCCGGTTGGGGCTGTGGGGGTGGGGTCTGGCGTCAGGGGCCCTGGGTAGGCGACAACCTGCGTCATAATGCGGCCGGAGTCTGCCAGGTGTCTCCAGGGTAACCTGAAACGACTGCAAAATAAAAATGTCGACGTTCGGTTACCAGCAGCCATGCGCTGCCTCCTCCTGCGGTGCCTAACACCAGCTGACACCACCTGGAGTGCAGTAAGGACATGCATGTAGGCAGGGAACAGGAACGCAAACGCCTTGCCGCCAGTTCAACATTAAGCAAGTTGTCGGCAACAATTAATACCGTTGCGACGCATGTAGGTTCTCCCGGCTTGCGAGTGGCGACCAGAGTAACACCCCTAACCGACAACAGCCACTTAGCGCGCGCGAGAGCAGCTCAGACGGAGGCTCAACACGCATTCCCCAAACAAATCTTCTGTTTCATATGATCAGCGTCGTATCAGCTTCATACTCTCCGGCAGCTCACACACAGTCCACAACGACTCGGCGCATAACATCCTGCCAACTGCCTCCACCCCCGCCAGAGCAACCTCTGTGCACTCTTAAGGCGTCACTTGACTATTTGCGCTATAAATACGGAAGGTCATCAGTTTGTGCTCGCTGACGACGCGCGGGCAGCATAGCGTTAGCGACAAACGCGCTTGCAATAGACCGCGCCCGCCGTGCTGGACCAACGGACGCAAGCGCCGAGGATCCAGTGACAGGTGCTTTACTTACTGCGTGAGTGATAAACGGTTGAGTTCGCCCTTCGCATGCCCGGGCAATATGTGCATAACGGCGAGAGCGATTGAGTTACTCAGTCTCACATGGGCCGGGGTCCAAACAGCGTCCGCTTATCAATATTCACTGTTCAACTGCAGGGTGTCAGTTTGTCTTGTTCCTCCGGTAAGCTGAATGCTCAATGCAAATGACAGCCCCTCGCCGAAACCATGCCACGTGTGTCAGGCGCTTGCCGAGGGCTTCTACACAGACGCCTCACAAACCCTCCACTGCCCATCCCTTGGACCCGACGTGCAGCGACACCTGACAGCGCTTAGGACATTGGCCTGCACAGTACCAGATGCGGACGGCTCGTTGGCGGGGTGAAGGCACGGCCCTGCTGCTGACCCTGGTTGTTTCGTGCCACCTGTCCATGGTAAGCTTGGGGAGGCCAAGCAGGGCACAACCTGCAGGCACGGCCCTAAACGTCCTTGCAAGCGCCTCACGGTATGGTGCTTGAGAGGATTGAATGAACTTTTGAGCGGTTGCGATTTTGCAGGGCCCCAAAGCCCACGCCGGGTCCTGGGGTCCTGCAGTAGTCGGTTGTGCGCAACCTCCACTTGGAGTACCCCCCTGGACCCAGAACGCTTGGCCTCATCCCTCATGTCCTCCGCAGCCTCCACGACCATGACCCGGACTTCCTCCCTGCTCTTCGTTCCCGTGCAGGCACAGCGATTACGGAGATTGCAGCAGGACGAAAGCGACGTGCTGGGGGAAGGGCAGGTGGGAGGGAACCTGGTGCAGTGGGCAGGAACGCAGGGGCAGCGGCAGGGGGTGCAAGAGAGGAGGCTGCTGCAGGACGGGGCTGGGACCGGGGCCGGCGGCGATTCCTCTCCGCCGGATGATGACACACCGGAGTTCTCACCGCCGGAGTACCTCATTGCCGGTGGGTGTGCTGTGGGTTGCGGCCGTAGCAAAGGTCTTGTTGCAGCTGGTGCACGGGGGTTGAACCTGGGATGTCCGGTGGGGTGCCGGTTGGTACGCTACGTGGGCGCCTGGGCGGCAGCCCACACACGCCGTAGGTCCTGTGAAGATGTAATGAGACATGCCGTCACAAAGTGCGGGCAGCCTTTGTATACAATCTGCAGGCCAAGGAGCAGCTTAACATGCCGTGTCAGGCGCTTTGGGCTCTAACACGTTCACATCTGCTTGCTTACACTGCACATAGGTGCCAGCGTAACATGCTAGTATGCTTTTCCGGTGGAGGTAGCGTGGTCCTCTCGGTCTAAGGACTGCCTGCGCCTCCTCCCGTGCCCGCGCAGACGACTTTGAGCCTCCCGCGACCATCGAGTTCCACTCCCCTCCGGACGACCGCACCCTGCGCCCGCCCCGCCGCCCGCCCTCCCCGGCGCCGCCTCCGCCCACCGGCCAGCTGCCCCTCCGGCTCGTCAACGGACCGTCCGACTCAGCCGGCATCGTGCAGATCTACGACGCCAGTACGGACGGTTGGGGCGCGCTGTGCGTACCGCTCCGTACCTTCGGCCCCGAGGACCCGCAGTACGCCGATGCTGACGTGGCCAAGCTGGTGTGCCGCCAGCTCGGCCTGCCGTCGTACGGCGCGAAGCTCGCACACCCGGGCAGCTTTACTAATGGCGAGCGGGAGCCGTACACGGGCATGCGTGGCAAGGCGTTGGGGACCTCCCCTGGCGACATGTGCACCAACGCGCTGTACGCGGGGCACGTGCTGGCGTGCGACCACGTGGCAGTGTGGGGCCAGGGTACGGCAAGGAGCTGCGGGCAGCTGGCGGAGCGGATGCGGGAGGCGGGCGTGAGCGGTGTGGCGGGCAGCTACGTACCTGCTGGGGTGGTGTGCACAGGTAAGGCGTGAGGTACTTGGGAGGGGAAGGGGGAAGGAGAGATGGCGTACCGTGTGTTGGGGGCTGGCAGCGCACGAAGAGTGCGTGAGGATTGATGCTCATGGCGGCTGAGTTCAGCTAGATGCCTCGGAGACATTTAGCATCTGAGCATATCGTCATTTACATTATACGTCACTGTTGTCATTCAGTGGGCTAGTCGGACAAAGGGCGATGCGGTACGCTTGGGATTGGGCCCCCTCCTAGCTCCGTCCTCCACCGCTAACAACCCTTTCCTCTTGGCCCTTGCCCACCCCCACCCCAGACACGACTCCCCCATCCCCGCCGCCGCCCTCGCCGTCCCCTCCGCCGCCCCCCTCCGGCTCGCTGCCCCGCTTCCCCGGCTCCTTCCGCATCGTGGACCCAGCCACCGGCAGCCCCCTGCGCGAGGACGGGACCAAAGTGGCCTCGGGGCGCCTGGAGGTGCTGATGCAGGGCCTGGCCCGGGTCCCGGCAGGGGAGGAGCCTACGTGGGGCACCGTGTGCGCGGCGGGGGGCCTGCCGGTGGAGCTCGCAAAGGTGGGTCGGGGTGGTAGCCCGTTCGGCAAGGCAGCCCGTTCTGCAAGGGCACGGTTGTCTTTATTTCACGACCACGAGTCCATGCCACTCGCACCAGGCCCGCACCAGCCCCGCCAGGCCCACACGTCCGGGTGGGTCGGGGTGGGCTGGAAACGCATGGTGCCATTTGCTGTTGCAGCAACCGAAACAACAGTTACGCGCGCGCCGTAGCGCCAGCGGCGTGTGTTAAGGAGGTGGGGTGTGTTGCACCAGGGATGAGCCCCGGTGGCCCCCATCAGCCGTAGGGAGGGGCTGACAGGTCCGATCCGGTGGGCCCTGACTCGCCTTTCAAAAGAAGGAATGTGTGAAGCCTTAGGGAGGGGTTTCCCCCGTGCGGGGCTGCAGGCCTAGTGCTCCAGCTCCCTCGACAGCACAGTCCGTCACTAACGGCATGTGGGTGGAGAGGTCGTCCACAGCGGTGCTTGGCAAGAGGGCGTTGGCTGCTGTTCGGGCAGGGGCACGGACAGTGCCTGCACATCCCTCGGTGCAGAGTGTGGGTTGGGTATACCCAAAACCAAAACAGTTTGGACAACGGGCACGACAACGGGGTCGTTGCAGGCTGGCTCCGAGACCCACCGTGGTGCCGTGGTGCCATTTGGCATTTGCTACCGCACCGGCGGCTTAACTGGCCTTCTCGTTACCGTTAATTCCAGTATGCGATTTAAGTTTGTGGAGGACAGTGCACCGCCCTTCAACGGGCGCGCTTTCAACCCGTTTCGACCACACTCGAGGAGTTCCTTGTACTCACTGATATGTAACTTTGCTGGCAACTTGTTCACGTTGCTTATAAGGCAGACGGTAGCGGAGCTATCGGTATAGATGTGGAGCGGCTCGTCCACGTCAGGGAGTGTGCGACCTCAGCACGGAGCGCTCTAATACCTGCTGGAGTTACGGTGTTGGTTTCGTTCGCGCTATTGGAGTCTACATAGATGGTCTCGTTGGTGGAGGCGTTGACGATGGCAGCCCCAGGCACGAGCCGTCTGTGTACAGACCTACCCTCACCCACCTTACTTCGTTCTGCTTGTTTGCTTGCTTGCCAAAGGCATTATGTGCCTGCCTCCCGCACCGGATCCGCTACACACAGTGGCTGTGCCACAGAGGGATGTGTCAGCAACCGGCTTGGTGTGCCTTCCGGCAGGTAGACTGCTGCATCTGAGCTGCTGACCACAGCCCAGTGGAAACGGAAGACCCATAAAGCCGACAGCGGACCACGCAGCAGCATACGTCCACACTCGCTCTACTTTGTCGTTCGGCGGAACAACACACTGCCCGACCGCTGATTTGTCATGTGTTGTCCCTCCCCTGTGTCTCTGACCCCCTGCAGTACGCGTGCCAGAGCAATGGCCTGCCCAGCGGCCGTGTGGAGGTGCGGGGGCGGCACGGGCTCAACCCGCGGCTGGGCAGCACACCCATCAGCCTGTGGTTTGCGCGGGGCTGCGTGCTGCGGCCCGACGGCATGGCGTGCCAGGTGCTGGCGGACAGGGGGCAGCTGCAGCAGGTGCGGTGCGGGTGCGGGTGCGGATGTGTATTAAGGACCGGGTGCCAGGTGCTGGCGGACAGGGGGCAGCTGCAGCAGGTGCGGTGCGGGTGCGGGTGCGGATGTGTATTAAGGACCGGGTGCCAGGTGCTGGCGGACAGGGGGCAGCTGCAGCAGGTGCGGTGCGGGTGCGGGTGCGGATGTGTATTAAGGACCGGGTGCCAGGTGCTGGCGGACAGGGGGCAGCTGCAGCAGGTGCGGTGCGGGTGCGGGTGCGGATGTGTATTAAGGACCGGGTGCCAGGTGCTGGCGGACAGGGGGCAGCTGCAGCAGGTGCGGGTGGGGACGAGGATGTTTCTTGAAGGACGGGTGCCCGGTGCGGGCATGGACCGGGCGCAGCTGCAGCAGGTCGGCTGTGCAGGGAAGTGCGTGGAAGTGGGTATGGGTATGGCTGTGCGTAACGCTTACGGGGAAGTGCCAAGTGTTGGCTGACAAGGCGCAGACGTGCGTAGTTCAGCAGTGGGTGCGCTCGCTGCGTCCAGCACCGCCGGTCCTCCTGAAGACCCCCTATGTGTACCGCTGCGCACCCGCGCCCAACTGGCCTGAGCGCTGCCCACTGCTGCTGGCGGCTGGTGGCAGCAGTGCTCGCAACCTGTGCTTCCCACTGGCCACCATCATGAACCACCCAGGGTCCCTGGCGCGCTACCACCTACGGCAACACCCCCTCACCAAAATTATGACTCTACATCCAGGGCTGCTCAGGGACTATTGCACACGGCCCTCTTATCTCCGCCCTCTGCCCCCTGCTCGGTGCAGCTGCTGGGCGACAGGGCCCCTGACACGCCGGGCGGCAGCGCCGAGTGGCGGGCGGCCATGGCCTTCGCGCTGCGGGCGTGCGACACGGAAACAGGGGCGGGCCAGCGCTGGAGCGCCCAGGTCACCTGCATGGGTGGGTGGGGCGTCCAAGAGTCGGGTGCAGGAGAAGGGAGGGGCGCGGTGCGCACACAGTTAGGGTAGGGTGGAGTTGGGACTGTGGCCGGGCAGGGGTGGAAAGTGGAGAGGGGCGGACGGCTGGCCTGCTCAGGAGCCCAGGAGCACCAGCACGACATCAGCAGCATGCTGCACAGCACAATATGGGTACGACAAACTCGGCTCCTCTTCAGCCTACCGCCGCCCTGGGCTGCTCCATCCAGCTGCATTGGCTGCTCCCTGTATCACGGTGCCCCACGTGCTCCCGTCGCCCTCGGCCTCCTGCCCTTCCTCCCGCAACACTTAGCTTCCCATCCCCACCACATTCGTCGTCGGCTTGTTGAATGACCCTTCCAACCGCCCACACCCACACCCATCCCCACGCATCCTGCAAGCGTGAGCACGCACGGTCTGGTCCTGCGCGTGCCGGGGGGCAACCGACACAGCCGGCTTTTCCATTTCAGCCAAGTATCCCAGCGAGTCAGATCAGCGACAGTGACCGTTGTCCCCGACATGCCACTCTCCGGCCCTGCCTTGCCTCGCAACTTTCTGCCCGCTACTCCTGTATGCCTTTAATCGTATAAGACTCACTTGCTTACATCCCGCACCGCATCCGCTACACCCACCCCACACGCAGAGCTGTTCGACCCTGACACCATGGCGGACGCCCCCCCGATGGACCTCGTACCCCCGCCCCCGCCGCCCTCGCCGCCCCTGGCTCCGCTGCCCGCCACCAGCGGGGTTAAGCTCAACGTGACCGAGTACGCGTGGAACGTGGTGAGTGGGCGTCCGCACGTACTTCCATGCGTGTGCCTTCGCGTGGGAGCAGGATAACCTACCGGGTAGGGTAAGAACGACTTGCTTATATGGTGGTGCAACGACTGACCCATGATCCCATGGACGTGTGCCTCTGTCCAACCGTGCCTCCCCTGCCGCTTGTGCCGTGCAGTACGGCGTTCAGTTTGGCGTTGCGGCGGCGGACGGCGGCACGGTGTGGGGCTCGTACTGCAGTGGCGGCGGCACCTACCTGCTGGCGGCCACCGCCATGGGGGCTCCCCTGCTCAACACGCTGTGCCGCCAGGTGGGGACACGCGACGCAGAGCACAGTATCCGTCGCGGGGCCTCTGCAGTCACACCGCAAAGCACGTGGTTCCTACAAGCCCACTGCTCGTGCCAAGCACGTGCTACCCCCATCCAGCCGCCTGAGCATTCCCATGCACCCGCCCCTAAACCCCTCAACCTCCGCTCTCTACCCACTTGTCCTGGTCCCCGGTCCCGCTCCCCACGCAGATCACCGACGGCGTGCGGCCGCTGTACTACCTGACCGCCCTCCCCGCCGTGCACCCCTCAGCCGCGCTTCCGTCGCTGCCCCCCCGCGCCGCGCTGCTGGCGGCCCCTGTGGCGCTGACCAACCTGCATTGCGCGGCGGCGGCGGAGGGCCTGGACAGCGTGGCGCAGTGCTCCAGCGCCGTGCCCGCCGACCCGCTGCCCTCGCCGCCGTCGCCGCAGTGCAGGTTCCAGTCACTAAGCAACTACCTGCTGTCGTGCCAGCGTGAGTACCGGTATCGGCGGACGGAAGGTTGCATCGTTCCGGTGGGCCGTCCGCAAGCCGGCAGGTGGCTGAAGCACGAACAACTCAGTCGTAAGGAATAGGGGGAGGCTGTAGGGACCTCAGAGCCACACCCTACAGCATCGGCGGGCATCGGCAGGGCTGCAGGCACACGTGTCGAACCATTCAAAACCCGCGGTTACACGCCCATGCCGGAAACTAAGCATCGCATCCTTGTTCCACGGCCTCTACCACCACATGGTCACGTGGGCCTACCACCACATGGCCCCAACCACCGGGGCCCATGGCCCCAACCACCAAAAACCCTCCACACGCCGCAACTGCCACGTCGCCCACCTGCCCCCCTGGCCCCTTGGCCTCCTGCCCCTGTCCCTTCCCCTACTACATACCCGCAACCCCATGCCACCCTCACCCCCATGTCACCCCCACCCCCGCAGCCCCCCGCACCAGCTCCAGCTACGGCCAGGCCTACCTGGCCTCCATGCGCCTGGCGGGCGGGCGGGACGGAACCGTGGGTCGGCTTGAGGTGCTGCCGCGGAGCGCGCTGGACATCGGATGGGGCACCGTGTGCGCGAGGAACTTTGACGAGCCGCACGCACAGGTGGGCCCGGGGGCCGGGAGGCGGGGGTCGGGGGGATGGGGAGCGGGGGGTCGGGGGGCTGGGGGGCGTGGGGCGTGGTGTGCGATGGGGTGCGGCGCCGAGGCGGCCCAAGTTGAGGTCTGGGGAGGCAGGGAGTAGCAAGGTTGAAAGCAAGTCAACGAGGTGGCCGCGACTTTTGCTGTTCTGTGGTGAGCGAACATCGGTTGTTTGTGGAGCTGGAAGGGAGGAGGACGGTACCATGGGTGTGGGGCGGCCCAGCGCGTGCGGCTGGGCGCGGTAGGGGCGAGCTCCAGCCTGCAATTGCTGTCATGAGACTTCGGCCCCTGCGCGCAGCAAGGCCGCTGTCTTGGAACAGCTGGGCACGCCGCCGCAGCAGCAACCGGCTCAACAGCAACTGGCTGCCCAGCAATTGCCAGGACTACCGGTCGGTGCTGCCCTTGGTGCTCCTGGCTGCCGTGCGTCACAGATAGAACGCTGCGGCCATCAGATGTGCGTTCATGCCCGACGTCGCACTGGTCTCATACTGGTCCCCCCGCCCGCTCCCCCCCGCAGGCCGTGTGCCGCGACCTGGGTCTCCCCTGGACGGAGGCGGCGCTGCTGCCCCGCGGCTCGCTGCCGCCAGCAGACCCGGAGCAGCCCATCCATTTCGACAACGTGCAGTGCGCGGGTGGGTGGTTGGGTGCAGCCGCGGGCTGCGGTGCTGGCGGGCCGCGGCAGGGGCTGGTGGGCGGCGCTTGTGTACCGTATGTGGGGCTGCCTGCGTGTCGTGGGTTCGATGCCCATGTGATCCGCTCAGTTGACTGTCCGGTGGTGTGAGTTGCACATTCCCTGTCTGCCGTACCTGTACATGGTCCCCTTTGTCGGGTTGCTATGAGCCGTCTTAACCCTAGTCCATGGTCACTAGCTGCACCAGATATAGTGATATATGATGATGTGACTTGGCGGCTGCCACGGCTGTTGGTGCCTGCAGGCTACGACGCAGCTGGTGGCCCCAGCGCGACCACCGCCGCCCCGCTGTCCTTCCTGCGAGACTGCACGCGGGGGTGGAACGGCGGCTTCCTGCCCTCCTGTGGCCACGACACAGACGTGGTCATCGCGTGTGCAGGAGAGGGTAAGAGGTGGAGCATGGAGGGATGCACGGCCCTGGCGTGCCACGTGCCTGTACGTTGCGGGGTGGCCAGCAAGCTGCAAGGTTGTCGCCACCAGACACATGTGTTTCTTACAGGTTTGTTGCTTGCATACGCCTGTTACAGGTTAGGATTCCTTGTCTTGGCTGATGCCGAATGAGCAGGAGACCGTGCCGAAAAGAGTGCTGAACGCGCTGCCTCACCCTTACTTCCCATTACCAACTCTATGCAGGCGGCAACGGCCCCGCACCCGCGCCCGCGTCCGATGGGCCGACACCCACCGCCCAGCCGCCACAGTATGGCGGCTATTATGGCGGTTACCGGGCGCAACCGCCGCCGTACGGGGGGCCAGTGCCGCCGCCGTACTACTATGAGGGTGCAATATAGTCCTTGGCGTACCAGCACGGCGTTAGTGCGCCGAGGCCCTGCGGCTTACACCTGTGCACCCTGACGCGTCTCAGTTAGCATACGGGCATACCGCATGCGCATGCACGCATGTGTGTGCATGCAGCAGGAGGGGGCGCAGCAGCACGCTGTGTTCCAGGTATCCGGAGCGGATAGCACCAGGACTGCTAGTCTAGCTTTAGCGGACAACGTGTCCACGATGCATGCATCTGCAGGAGTGTGCTGGCGGCTATAAGGGTAGGTAGTACGTGGCGCAGGCCGCCAGCCGCACTGGGACGAGCAGTGCCGCGTTGGTGCAACCGTGGGGCAGCTCCGGGGAGGACCCACGTCCCCATTAGTGCACCGGGCCCCACAGGGGTTGCGGATCTTGAAGCACGGTACGAGTTTTAGAGACGGGACGCTTGAACTGGCGGCGATAAGAGAGGGTACGAAGGGATGTGGCCCACCTACCACACACCAACCCGGCTGTTGCATGCATGCATGCGTCAGGGCTGGTCAGGCTGTGCTGGGCGTCAGGGCGCATATCGTATGCATGGCCACGGGTTTGCTGTGCAGGGAGGGCCGTGTTACAAGCGGAGGAGTTGGAGGAAAGTGCCGTGCGTGGGAGGGATCGATCAAGGGCTGTTGATGCGATGTTGGCTGCAGGTCGGTGTGCAGGGTATTGGTGCGATGTTGGCCGAGTGGTTGCCACGTGCCAGCTTGCAGTGTGCAAGCCCGCTGCACAGTATACTGGCCAGTCTTAACGAAAGCCGTGCCGTTGTAGAGCGGAGCTTGGTCTTGCCGGAGAGGTGTTGACATGTCCGGTGCACAGTATGTATGGATTTACAGTTTTGGTCCCCTTCCAGAGCCCAGCCCTGTCCCGCTCGGGAAACAGAGCTGGTCCCGGCAAGTGCACAGTGGTGGCTGTACGGGAGGGCGTTATGCAGGTCGCGGCCCATAGCCCAACGAGCTAATGTACCGTATGTTTTACAATTTTGGTCCCTTTCCAGGGCCCAGCCCCGTCCCCGCCCGGCAATCAGGGACGCGGGGTTTCCACCGATCTCGCTCAGGCTGAGGAGCTTGAGGACAGCCGCCACGGTGTACTGCCAACGTGCCAACCACGTGCACAACCTTGGGCCCCTGCCTGCAGGTTGGGCTTGGTTTCCCGCTGGCTTGTCCCTTCCCATCTCCTTACCTGTAAACCTTTCCACAGCATTGACACCAGGTCCGATAATCCCATAACCCTTCTCCTGAAAAAAAAAAAAAAAAAAAAAAGGTCGTATGCACACAGGCACGAGGCAACACGCACGGGTTGCTGTTGCGTGCCGGCGGCTGAAGCTGTGTGGCCGCGGGCACGCCCACGCGGAGGGCCTGCCAAGTCAAGCCGCTCCCTGCCCCGGCCTGCCCTTTTGCCGTGCAGTACGGGGAGTCCTGAACAAGGGAGGTTCCCGGGTACGGCGGATGCGCTGCCACTTGACACGTTGGCAGGGTCTGTGGGCGTGCAGGACTGGCAGGACTCCCATCCGCAAGCGGAAGGATGAGGATACCAAGGGTGCAGACTATTGAGGCACGTCAGCATCGACAGCGTCCATGCCCTTTGCAGCAAAGCATACGGACTGTTACGGAGCTCTTGGCCTCCAGGAAGCAGCCAGTTGCTGCACGTTGCTGCCTTTACCCGCTTCGGCGCCAGTCATGCAGGCCAGCGTGGGCGTAAGTACACGACGCATCTCTGCAGTGGCCGTTTTTGCGATTGTATAGGTGGTGCATGAAGTCTTCTGCACGCAGCTGCCCTGGGGCGGGCGTGTCGGTGTATGGGGTACCAAGTAACGGGTACCCAGCAGAACCTCCAACGCGACGCAAAGGTGCTTCCATACTGCAACTTGATGCCTTGTTATATTAAATTATATTTGCCGGGTAACTGCCTTTCAGTACTTGGTCGGCACGATACCGCCAGGCTCGCGCGCCACCGTTTCCGGTTGCTTGCAAGCATCAACGGAAACAGAGAAAGAAGTTATATTTCACGACCCAATGTGCGCTCTTGCCTCGGCCTGCGTGGGCTGTGTCCGGGTGTACCGTCCCCCTGTCCCTCCTTCGCGCTCCAACGCGCCGTACGGGAGGCCGATCTCCTGCGCCAAGGCTGGGCCTACAAATCGTGACAGTTGAACATATAGTGAGGTAGTATTGTCATCGTTCTACTTGTGGACCTGTGGGCTTCGACGAAGGCGTGTGCCCTCACATTCCTTCAGTGCCAGTGCTCTAATGCCGTACACCCAACTGAATTAGTGTGGCAAGTTCCCTCCCACTCTACGTATAAGCTGCAAAGAAACGTCATTGGCGGCTTAGCTGCCCCGCACTTCCAAGCCCTACTGCGCAGCAGCCACCCCTTCACGGTTTTCCCGCCGGCACTTATCAATTGCCCCCTGCCTTGCATTCCTCTAAGCAAGAGCGGTCCCCCGCCCCGGCCTGCCCCGCCGGCTGCGCCACTAACACCGCCACACCCCCATTTGGGGACCGTCTACCCGCGGCGCCCATCCTCCTGAGCGACTCCCGCCCCTGCCATGCCCTCACGAGCCAGGCCCGCCCCACAGGACCACCACCGCCTCCAGCCGAAAGCGTGGCGCGTGCGGCTGGCGCGCCTTAGCGTTCGGCAGCCTGCTGCCCGGCAGCAGCAGGTCGTTGCGGTGCGGCAGCAGCCTCCGGTACGCGCACGGCATCTTGTCTAGCAGCACCCACCACCACCTCGGCCAAACCGGTACGATGAGCACGCAGTCCGGGCGTTCGTCCCACACCTTCTTCACCACCGCCCCCACCAGGTGGTAGGGCGGGAACAGGTACAGGAGCTCCCCCTGGCTACCCGCCGCCGTGTTCCCTGAGCCCCAGTTCTGCGCCAGCGCGTCCACCCCCGCGGTACCGGCGCACCAGTACCGCGAGAAGAAACGCCTGGTCACCTTGGAGAGCTCCGCGTCTGCAAAGCCGTCCAGCGTCGGCTTGCGTTGCTGCTTTCCCGCCCCACCGCCTAGGCATGGTGCCGAGCAGATGCTGTCGTACACCTCTGGGTTTAGGGCCCAGTGTGACGTGTCTTCGTACTTGGACAGCGCGTCCGCCTGCTGCTGCGCCTGGGTGCTGCGAGGCGCCCACACCATCTCCACCTCCGTGTCATACTGCGCGCACAGGCGGTACACCCGGGCCACCGCGCGCAGGCACGGTGGGGTGCCCCGCATGCCCATGATGCACAGCTCCGCTGGTTGGCTATCCGTCTGGTACTGCACGGAGCGCCCCTGTAGCAGCTGGGGCGCCTGAGCGGCCAGCCACTGCAGCGCCCACGCCACGGAGCCTATTTCCCGCTCGGTACTGGAGAACTGGCCTGCCTCCATGCGCCCCTGTGTAAGCCAGCGAATTAGGCAGTGCGTTATTGCACAAGAGGCAATCCTAGGATGTCAGGGATCAGCTGTTTATCAGCTATCGGTCACCATCCACTGGTACCATATATTGTAAGCTCTCAGCCGCTTACACTCCCCCCCACTTGACTACGACCGTCCTCGGGAGTCAGGGATATCAGTACTCAGCCTCCACGGCCTTTCCTACTG
>VFQN01001784.1_pt1 | contig 34957 bp, 30 predicted proteins | sample 3512371 | NCBI WGS metagenome assembly VFQN01 (sample SAMN10412370, study PRJNA504923) | tailings metagenome | isolation source: Replicate 2 from Balatoc abandoned mine | place: Philippines: Itogon, Benguet | collected 2017-08-28 | reverse complement strand
GGCGGTCAGCTTGCGCAGCGCCTGGCTCATCAGGCGGGCCTGCAGGCCGGGCAGCTGGTCGCCCATCTCGCCTTCGATCTCGGCGCGCGGCGTGAGCGCGGCGACCGAGTCGACGACGACCATGTCCACGGAATTCGAGCGCACCAGCATGTCGGCGATCTCCAGCGCCTGCTCGCCGGTATCCGGCTGGCTGACCAGCAGGTCCTCGACGTTCACGCCCAGCTTCTGGGCGTAGGTGGGGTCGAGCGCGTGTTCGGCGTCGATGAAAGCCGCGGTGCCGCCGGCCTTCTGGCATTCGGCGATGGCCTGCAGGGTGAGGGTGGTCTTGCCCGAGGACTCCGGCCCGTAGATCTCGATCACGCGGCCGCGCGGCAGGCCGCCGATGCCCAGGGCGATGTCGAGCATGAGCGAGCCGGTGCCGACGACTTCGGCCGGCTCCGCGGCCTTGTCACCCATGCGCATCACGGCGCCCTTGCCGAACTGCTTTTCGATCTGGCTCAGGGCCGCGGTAAGGGCGCGCTTCTTGTTCTCGTCCATGGTCTGTCCTCGGGGTGTGTCGTTGGGGTTGGCGCCACTCTAGGCGGTCAAAGTCTCAAATCCGGAGATGCCGGGACAGCCGTGGAAATCCGCAGGCGCCGTAGGCATTCGCCGCTCACCGGTTTGGCCGCACCAGGCCGCAGTACAGGCCTTCGATCGCGAAATCCTGGTCGGGGCGGACGAGGATCGGGGCGAAGTCCGGGTTGCGCGGCAACAGGCGCACGCCGTCCTTGCCCATCTTGAGCAGCTTGACCGTGATCTCCTCGTCCACGCGGGCCACGACGATCTGGCCGCTGCGCGCCTCGGCCGTGCGGTGCACGCCGATCAGGTCGCCGTCGAAGATGCCGTCGTCGCGCATCGAATCGCCCTTCACGCGCAGCAGGTAGTCCGGTGCCGGCGAGAAGAACACCCGGTCGAGCAGCACCATGCCGTCGTGGCCGGCATCGGCGCCGATGGGCATGCCGGCCGCCACGCGGCCCAGGATGGGCAGGCGCAGGAGGTCGTCCCCGGCCGCCGGGACGAGGTCGGCGGCCGGGGACGACACGAGCCGGATGCCCCGCGCCTGGCCAGGCACGCGGCGGATGGCGCCCGCGGCCTCCAGGGCTTCGAGGTGGTACTGCGCCGCGCGCACGCCCTTGAACCCGAAGGCATGGGCGATCTCGACCTGGGAGGGCGATGCGCCGTCGGCCTCGATGCGCTGGGCGATGAAGGCCAGGATGGCCTGCTGGGTCTCGGTGATGTCCATTAGTAGCAATACTACTAACGAACCCTCGGAGGCTGTCAAGCCCCCGGGCGCCGGCTCATCCGGCCAGGGCCAGCAGGCCCTGCAGCGCCGCCGCCACCGTCTGCCGGCGCACCGCGTCGCGGTCGCCGGCGAAGTGGAAGACCTCGGCGCGCGGATAGCCGCCGCGCCGCTTCCAGGCGATCCACACGGTGCCCACCGGCTTGTCCGCGGTGCCGCCGGTCGGTCCGGCCACGCCGGTCACCGCCACCGCGATGCTGGCGCCGGAATTGACGATCGCGCCCGACACCATCTCGGTCACCGTTTCCCGGCTGACCGCACCGTGCGCGACCAGGGTCTCCGGCCGAACGCCCAGCAGCGCCTGCTTGGCCTCGTAGCTGTAGGCCGCCATGCCACAGTCGAACCAGGCCGAGCAGCCCGGGATGTCGGTGATCATCTTGGCGATCCAGCCGCCCGTGCAGCTCTCGGCCGTGGCCAGCATCAGGTGCCGGGCCTGCAGGGCCTCGCCCACGCCCAGGGCGAGGGCGTGCAGGGCGTCGTCGTCGGGGTGCGCCGGGGTGTCCATCGCGCAAGGGTAGCCCCGCCCGACCGGCCGGGGCCATCCGGCCTTTCGGCACGGGGCTTGACGGATTCGTTTACGCGTGTAATCTGCAGCCATCGATTACGGGCGTAAACAAACATGCAGATCAGCGACGCGGAAAGCCTGGTGATGGACGTGCTCTGGCGGCGCGCGCCCCGCACGTCCGAGGACGTCATCGCCGAACTGGCCACCAGCCAGCAGTGGCAGGAAGCGACGGTCAAGACCCTGCTCAACCGCCTGCTCAACAAGGGCGCGGTGCGGGCGGAGAAGGACGGCCGGCGCTACCTCTACCACCCCGTGCTGGCGCGCGAGGATTGGGTCGCGGAGCAGAGCCGCGGCCTGGTGGACCGCCTCTTCGACGGCCGGATCGCGCCGCTGGTCGCGCACTTCTCGCGCACCGAGAAGCTCGATCCGCGCGACATCGCCGAACTGCGCCGCCTGCTGGAGGACCTGGACGATGGCCGCTGACCTGCTCGCCCTCCTGATCGAGGCCACGCTGGCGAGTTCCGCGGCGATCCTGCTGGTGATGGCGGTGCGCCGGCCGCTGCGCCGCCTGGCCGGACCGGCCGTGGCCTGCCTGGCCTGGGGCGTCGTGCCGCTGGCCCTGCTCGCGGCCTGCGTGCCTGCCCTCCCGGGCGCGGCGCTGCCGCCCTCACTCCAGCCGGTGCAGGCCCTGCCCGGGATGGCGGTCGCCGCCAGTGCGGGCGCGCAGGCCGTCGCCGCGGAGGCGGCCGGCGGGCTCGTGCTCCTCTGGATCGCCGGCGTGCTGGCCGTGGGCCTGGGCCTGCTTGCCCGCCAGCGCGCCTTCGACCGCCGGATCGCGCGCGGCGGCGCGCCGGAGGGCCCGGCCGTGGTCGGCCTCTGGCATCCGCGCATCGTGTTGCCCCGGGACTTCGCGCGCCGCTACTCCGCGCTCGAGCAGGCGCTGGTGCTCGAACACGAGCGCCAGCACCTGCGCCGCGGCGACCTGCCCGCGCTGGCGCTCTGCGCCGCGCTGCGCGCGCTGTTCTGGTTCAACCCCCTGATCCACCTGGCCGCGGCGCGCCTGCGCCAGGACCAGGAACTGGCCTGCGACGCCGCCGTGCTCGCCCGCCACCCGCACCAGCGCCGCGCTTATGGCGAGGCGATGCTCAAGACCGATCTCGCCGGCGTCGGGGCCCCCGTCGGCTGCCACTGGCAATCCTGCCAATCCCTCAAGGAGAGACTGATGATGCTCAAGCAGATTCCCCCGGGCCCCGGCCGTCGCCGGCTGGGCCTCGGCCTTGTGGCCGCTACCGCGGCCTTCGTGTCCCTGGCCAGCTGGGCGGGGCCGTCGGGCGATGCCCCGGCGGCAGCCCCCGCCTACCTGCAGCAAACGACGGACGCCGACGTGCTCACCGCCCCGGCCTATCCGCCGCAGGCCCTGGCCGACAAGGTCAGCGGCAAGGTGATGCTCAAGGTGTACGTGCAGCCGGATGGCAGCGTCGGCGAGGTCATCGTGGAAAAGTCCGAGCCTGCCGGCGTGTTCGACGCCGCTGCCATCGAGGCCGCGAAATCCTGGCGCTTCTCCCCGGCCGCGCGCACGTCCACCGGCGAGCCGGCGGCGGGCTGGGTGCTCGTGCCGGTGCAGTTCGAGGCCGACGGCACGCCGCCCGACGACGCGCAGTAAGCGGATCCCGGACCGGCGGCGACGGGCCGCCGGTTCCGGCACAATGGCCGGCCTTCCGCCGCGCCGCCCCCGCCCGTCCTGATGTCCGCCGACGCCCCGCAGCACACCCCGCTGATGAAGCAGTTCTTCGCCGCCAAGGCGGAGCACCCGGACATCCTGCTGTTCTTCCGGATGGGCGATTTCTACGAGCTGTTCTACGACGACGCCCGCAAGGCCGCGCGCCTGCTCGACATCACCCTGACCCAGCGCGGCGCCTCCGCCGGCGCGCCCATACCGATGGCGGGCGTGCCGGTGCATGCGATGGAGGGCTACCTCGCGCGGCTGGTGGCGCTGGGCGAGTCGGTGGCCATCTGCGAGCAGATCGGCGACCCGGCCCTGGCCAAGGGCCTGGTCGAGCGCAAGGTGGTGCGCATCGTCACCCCGGGCACGGTCACCGACGAGGCGCTGCTGCAGGAGCGCCGCGACACCCTGCTGCTGGCGATCAGCCGCGGCAAGTCGGGTTACGGCCTGGCCTGGGCCGACCTGGCCGGCGGCCGCTTCCTGGTGAGCGAGGTCGCCAACGAGGACCAGCTCGCCGCCGAGGTGGCGCGCCTGGATCCGGCCGAAACCCTGCTGCCCGACGAGGACGGCTGGCCGCCCTTCCTCGCCACCCTGCCCGGCCTGCGCCGCCGCCCGCCCTGGGGTTTCGAGGCCGACGCCTGCCGGCGCCAGCTGCTGCGCTTCTTCGGCCTGCACGACCTGGGCGCCTTCGGCCTCGAAGGCCGGCCGCTGCCGACCGGCGCCGCCGGCGCGCTGCTGGCCTACGTCGAGGAGACGCAGAAGCAGCGCCTGCCCCACCTCACCTCGATCGCCTTCGAATCGGCCGACGATGGCATCGCGCTCAACGCCGCCACGCGCCGGCACCTCGAGCTCGACAACCGCACCGACGGCCGCGTCGAGCACACCCTGCTGGGCGTGCTCGACGCGAGCGTGACGCCGATGGGTGGCCGCCTGCTTCGCCGCTGGCTCAACCGCCCGCTGCGCGACCGGCGGGTGCTGGGCGAGCGCCACCACGCGGTCGCCACCTTCATCGAATCCGGTGCGCACGAAACACTTCGCGAGGCCTTCCGCGGCCTGGGCGACGCCGAGCGCATCCTTTCGCGCGTGGCCCTGCGGTCGGCGCGGCCGCGCGACCTGTCCACGCTGCGCGATGCCCTGGCCATGCTGCCCGCGCTGCGCGCGACGCTGGCGCCGCTGGACTCCCCGCGCCTGCAGGCGCTGGCCTCGGAACTGGGCGAACACGGCGAGGCCGCCACCCTGCTCGCCCGCGCCATCGTGCCCATGCCGCCGGTGCTGCTGCGCGACGGCGGCGTGATCGCCGAGGGCTTCGACGCCGAGCTCGACGAGCTGCGCGTGCTGTCCACGAACGCGGACCAGTTCCTGCTGGACCTGGAGGCGCGCGAGAAGGCCGCCACCGGCATCCCGACGCTCAAGGTCGGCTACAACCGCGTGCACGGCTACTACATCGAGATCAGCAAGGGCCAGGCGGACCGCGCACCGACGCACTACACGCGCCGCCAGACCCTGACCGGCGCCGAGCGTTACATCACCGAGGAACTCAAGGCCTTCGAGGACAAGGTGCTGAGCGCGCGCGAACGCGCGCTGGCGCGCGAGAAGGGCCTGTACGAGGAGCTGCTCGACGCACTCAACGCCGGCCTGGAGGCGCTCAAGCGCTGCGCCGCCGCCCTGGCAGAGCTTGACGTCCTGGCCGCCTTCGCCGAGCGCGCGCTCGCGCTGGACTGGACGCGCCCGGAGCTCACCGAGGCCCCGGGCCTGCGCATCGAGCGCGGCCGCCACCCGGTGGTCGAAGCCGTGCGCGACGAGCCCTTCGAGCCCAACGACCTGGTGCTGGACGAAAGCCGCCGCATGCTGGTGATCACCGGCCCGAACATGGGCGGCAAGAGCACCTACATGCGCCAGAACGCGCTGATCGTGCTGCTGGCCCACATCGGCAGCTTCGTGCCGGCCGCCCGCGCGGTGATCGGCCCGATCGACCGCATCCTCACCCGCATCGGTGCCGGCGACGACCTCGCCCGCGGGCAGTCCACCTTCATGGTGGAAATGGCCGAGACCAGCTACATCCTCCACCACGCGACCGCGAACTCGCTGGTGCTGATGGACGAGATCGGCCGCGGCACCTCCACCTACGACGGCCTGGCGCTCGCCGAGGCCTGCGCCCGCCACCTCGCGCAGTCCAACCGCGCCTACACCCTGTTCGCCACCCATTATTTCGAGCTCACCGCGCTGGCCGAGCCCGGCAGCGGCATCGCCAACGTGCACCTCGACGCCGTCGAGCACGGCGACCGCCTGGTGTTCATGCATGCGGTCAAGGATGGCCCGGCCAACCGCAGCTTCGGCCTGCAGGTGGCGGCGCTGGCCGGCCTGCCGCGCGACGTCGTGGCCCAGGCCCGGCGCACGCTGGCCGAGCTCGAACAGCGCGGCGCGCCGCAGGCGGCGGCGATGAGCCCGGCGGCCCTGGAGCAGCCGCAGCAGGCCAGCCTGTTCGCGCCCCTGCCGTCGGCGGCGCTCGAGGCACTCGATGCCATCGAGCCGGACGAGCTGACGCCCAAGCAGGCGCTGGAGGCGCTCTACCGGCTCAAGCAGCTGCGCTGATCGTTCGCGGCGCCCTCACCCGGGCGCGCGGGCCCTTCTGCTAGCTTTCCCCCTTCGTCCGTCCCCGGAGCCCCGGCATGCCGCTGCGCCACCTGATCCTCGCCCTGCCCCTGCTCGCCGCCGCCTTCGACGCCCAGTCCCGCGACCTGCTGGTGCAGGCCGGGCAACTGCTCGACCGGCCGGGCCAGGCGCCGCGCGGCGCCGCCACCCTGCTGGTCCGCGACGGCAAGGTGGCGCAGGTGCGCGACGGCCACCTTGGCCCGGAGGCCTTCGGCGCCCCCACGGACACCGAGGTGCTCGACCTGCGCCAGCATTTCGTCCTGCCCGGCCTGATCGACAGCCACGTGCACCTGACCAACGACCTCGGCGGGCTGGCCGGCCAGCTGGCGCAGGTGCAACGCAGCCCGGCCGACAACGCGCTCGAGGCCGCCGCGAACGCCCGCAAGACCCTGCTCGCCGGCTTCACCACGGTGCGCAACCTGGGCGACGGCGACGGCGAGATCCGCGCGCTGCGCGACGCGATCAACGCCGGCAAGCTGCCGGGCCCGCGCATCCTCACCGCCAACACCTCGATCTCGGCCACCGCCGGCCACGGCGACCCGCGCCTGGGCTTCCGCGCCGACCTGCACGAGGCCCTGGACACCGGCAACAACGTCTGCGACGGCGTGGAGTCCTGCCGCCGCGCCGTGCGCGCGCAGGTGGCCGGCGGCGCCGACGTGATCAAGCTGCTGGTCACCGGCGGCGTCAACAGCCGGATCGGCGCCGGCCTGGGCGCGCAGATGTTCGAGGACGAGGCGCGGGCCGTGGTGGAAACGGCGCGCATGTACGGCAAGAAGGTCGCCGTGCACGCGCACGGCGCCGACGGCATCAACCTGGCGCTGCGCCTGGGCGTGGATTCGATCGAGCACGGCACCCTGCTCGACCGCGAGGGCCTGGAACTGTTCCGCCGCAGCGGCGCCTACTACGTGCCCACGCTCTCGACCGTCAACGGCTACCGCGAGCGCCTGGCCGCCAATCCGGAGGCCTACCAGGGCGAGGTGCTGGAGAAGATCCGCTGGCGCATCGACATCACCGGCAAGGCGCTGGAGCAGGCGGTGCCGGCCGGCGTGAGGATCGCCTTCGGCACCGACGCCGGCGTCAGCCTGCACGGCCGCAATGCCGACGAGTTCGAGCTGATGGTCGCGCATGGCATGACGCCGGCCCAGGCCATCGTCGCCGCCACCCGCAACGCCGCCGACCTGCTGGGCCTGGGCGACCAGGTCGGCAGCCTGGAGCCCGGCAAGCAGGCCGACCTCGTCGCGGTGCGCGGCAATCCTCTCGAGGACGTGACCGTGCTCAAGCGCGTGGACGTCGTGGTGAAGGGCGGCGAGGTGGTGCAGCCCTGAGGGCGGCCGCCGCTCAGAGCGCGTCGAGGTCGCCCAGGGCCTGGATGAGCCGGCGGGCGCGCTTGTCGGGCCGGGATGCCGGCGGCCGGTAACCGGCCATCGCCGCGCGCCGCTCCGCGGCCGCCGTTTCGCGGGCCGTGCGCGAGGCTTCGGACTCCGAATACAGCGCCTGCGCCACCCTGGCCGGGCCGCGCTGTTCGCTCAGGCCGAGCACGACGACCTCGAAGACCTCCTCGCCGCGCCGCACCACCAGTGCGTCGGCGACGCGCACCATGCGCGAGGGCTTGGCGCCCTGCCCGCCCACCATCACCTTGCCACCGGCGATCGCGGCCTTGGCCAGCGCCCGGGTCTTGAAGAAGCGCGCCGCCCAGAGCCAGACGTCCAGGCGCACCGCCGGCGGGGCGGCCGGTGCCGGGGCGTCAGTCTTCACGGCTGGCCTGCATGGCATCGTCAAGCCGTCGCACCAGCGCCTCGATGCGCGGCGACGCCAGGCCGCCGTAGCGGGCGTCGATGGCCTGCAGTTCGGACGCGGCTTCGTCGAGGCGGCCGGCGTCGAGCTGGCGCTCGGCGGCGTCGAGCGCGGCTTCCACCGCCGCCAGCAGCGCGGCACGGCAGTCGGCGTTCGCGGGCGATTCGACCACCGGTTGCTCCATCAGGTCCAGGGCCTTGGCCAGCGGCTTGCCATAGGGCATTTCGTGGCCGACGCGGGGCGGGATCACCTGGGCCAGGCCGGCGGTGCAGTAAGCCTCCAGCGTCGCCCGGGAGCGGCCGTCCTTGGCGCGGTTGGGCGAGTCCTCGCGACCGGTGGCCACGACCACGCGCATGCGCGTCTGGTACAGCGCCATCAGGTCGGCGGGCGGCGGCACGAAGCCATCGCGGCCGATGGCGTCGCTGCCGCCGACCAGCATGACGGCGCGGAACACGTCCGGATAGCCGGTGGCCAGGCGCTGCGCGACCCGGCTGCCGCCGGAGAAACCGGCGACGAACACGCGTTCCGGATCCACCTCGTAGTTCGCCAGCACGTGCGCCAGGCCATGCAGGGCCAGCGGCACGCGGCGCTTGTAGACGTTCTGGTCGTTGCCCGAGCCGTAGGCGGCGATGTAGATCAGGCCGCGCCGGTCGAGCTCCTTGCGCAGGTCGCTGGTCAACGGGAAATGGTGCTGGGGCGCGACGAAGACGAAGACGCCATAGCCGGCCGCGGGCCTGGTCCGGGGCAGCACCAGCTCGTAGCGCTCCTTCGACAGGTCCACGTCGTGTTCGGCGACTTCGAGGCCCTCGCGGGCGGTGAAGCGCAGCACGCGGTCGTGGGTGACCGGGCCGAGCAGGCGCCGCGAGACCTCCAGCGCGCGTCCATGCGGCGAGTATTCGCTGATGCGGATGCCGGGCTCGTCGCGCGCGGCGGACGTGCCGCAGGCCAGCGACAGCACGAAGGCGATGGCAAGGGTCGGGGCTCTCATGCGGTCCAGCCTATGCCGGCGCCGGCAGGTCCGCCATGTGCCGGATGGCGCGGAAAACGAAACGGCCACCGCAAGGGTGGCCGTCCCGGGAAACGCGCTGGCGGCGGGGATTACTCGCCGGCCGAGCGGGCCGCCAGGTCCTCGCGGATGCGGGCCTTCTTGCCCTCGAGGCCGCGCAGGTAGTACAGCTTGGCCTGGCGCACCTTGCCGCGACGCTTCACCTGCACCGAGTCGATGATCGGGCTGTGGGTCTGGAAGACGCGCTCGACGCCGAAGCCGTGCGAGATCTTGCGCACGGTGAAGGAGGAGTTCAGGCCGGCGCTCTTGATCGCGATGACCACGCCTTCGTAGGCCTGCACGCGCTCGCGGTTGCCTTCCTTGACCTTCACGTTGACGACGACGGTGTCGCCCTGGCCGAAGGCCGGCAGCTCGCGCTTGACCTGCTCGGCTTCGAACTGCTGCAGCAGCTTGTTGATGCTCATGATGTACGCCTCTGATGGTTGTTTTGGTGCGTGCCAGAGGCCCGGAAACCGTGCTTGGCTCATGGAAAGCGCGGCAGTATAGCCGCCAAGTCCTTGAAAAGGAAGGCTAGCCCGCCCCGTCCCGGCCGGCCCGCCAGTCGGTGATGAAGGCCTCGAGCAAGGCCCGGTCGGCCTTGGACAGGGCCACCCGGGCCAGCAGGTCCGGCCGCCGCAGCCAGGTCCGGCCCAGGCTCTGCCGGCGGCGCCAGCGGGCGATGGCGGCGTGGTCGCCCGAGAGCAGGACCGGCGGGACCCCGGCCGTGCCGTGGGCCTCGGAGCGGGTGTAGTGCGGGCAGTCGAGCAGGCCGTCCTCGAAGCTGTCCTGGACCGCCGACTGGGCGTCGTTCAGGGCCCCGTCCTGGAGCCGGCCGACCGCGTCGATGACCACCGCCGCGCCGAGCTCGCCCCCGGAAAGCACGTAGTCGCCGATGGACAGCTCCTCGTCGACGTTGCGGGCGATGAAGCGCTCGTCCAGGCCCTCGTAGCGGCCGCAGAGCAGCACCAGCCGGGGCATGGCGGCCAGTTCGCGCACCCGGGCCTGGTCCAGGCGCCGCCCCTGCGGGCTGAGCAGGATGACCGGGGCCGGGGCCGGGGCCGCCGCGCGCACGGCGGCCAGGCAGGCCTCCAGCGGCTCGGCCAGCATCACCATGCCCGGGCCGCCGCCGAAGGGGCGCTCGTCCACCCGGCGGTAGTTGTCGGTGGCGTAGTCGCGCGGGTTCCAGCCGTGCACCTCGAGCAGGCCGCGCTCCCGCGCCCGCCCCACCACGCCCAGCGCGGCGCTGGCCTGGATGAACTCGGGGAACAGGGTGACGACGTCGATGCGCACCGGCTCAGAACTCCGGGTCCCAGTCCACCGTGATCAGGCCGGCGTCGAAATCCACCGACTTCACGTACTGGTCCATCACGAAGGGAAGCAGGCGCTCGCGTTCGCCCACCACGACCACGACGTCATTGGCGCCGGTGCTGAACAGGTGCGAGACGGTGCCCAGGCGCACGCCTTCGAGCGTGGCCACGGCCAGGCCCTCGAGGTCGACCCAGTAGTATTCGCCGGGCTTCGGGGGCGGCAGGCGCTCGCGCGGCACCCAGAGCTCGGCGCCGGCCAGGGCTTCCGCCTGGTCGCGATCGGCCAGGCCGGGGATCGTGGCGACCAGGTGCTTGCCGGCATCCCGGCCGCGCACGCCGGAAACCTCGCGCTCGGCGGGACCGGCGCGGAGGATCCAGGGCTGGTACTTGAAGATCGCGTCGCGGGGCTCGGTCCAGGAGATGAGCCGGACCTCGCCGCGAACGCCGAAGGCGCCGGCGACCCTGCCCAGCAGGATGCGGCGCCCTTCACTCATGTCGACGTGGCGCCCCGCGCGAAGCGGAGCGGGGGCCTCAGGTCGAAGCCTTGGCCGAGACTTCCTTGACCAGCGCGCTGACCTTCTCGGTCAGCTGGGCGCCGTGCGACACCCAGTGCTTGACGCGCTCGGTGTCGAGCTCGACGCGCTTCTCGTTGCCCTGGGCAACCGGGTTGTAGTAACCCAGGCGCTCGATCGAACGGCCGTCGCGCTTGTTGCGCTGGTCGGTGACGATGATGTGGTAGAAGGGGCGCTTCTTGGCGCCGCCGCGGGTCAGACGGATCTTGACCATGTCGGTTTGCTCTGTAGTTCTGGGACAGGAATTCCGGCCTGTGGCCCGGCCGGGGAGCCGCGCATTGTAAGCCCTTGTGTGGCCGAAAGATACCCCGGCGCCGGCAGGCGCCCCGGGGCCGGCGCGGCTCAGGCGCCCGGGAACCGGCCCGGGAAGCCGCCGCCCATCATGCCCTTCATGCCCCGGAGCAGGCCCTTCATGCCGCCCTGGGACAGCTTGGACATCATCTTCTCCATCTGCTGGTACTGCTTGAGCAGGCGGTTGACGTCGGCCGGGGTGGTGCCCGAGCCCCGGGCCACGCGGGCCCGGCGCGAGCCGTTCAGGAGGCCCGGGTTGCGGCGCTCCTTCTTCGTCATCGAATTGATGATGGCCACCATGCGCGGCACTTCCTTGCCGGTGACCTGGTTCTTCACGTGGTCGGGCACCTGGCCCATGCCCGGCAGCTTGTCCATCAGGCCGGACAGGCCGCCCATGTTCTGCATCTGCTCGAGCTGGTCGCGCATGTCCTCGAGGTCGAACTTCTTGCCCTTGGCGACCTTGGCGGCCAGCTTGGCCGCCTTGTCCTTGTCCACCTGCTGCTCGACCTGTTCGACCAGGCTGAGCACGTCGCCCATGTCGAGGATGCGGCTGGCGGCGCGGTCGGGGTGGAATACGTCCAGGCCGTCGGGCTTCTCGCCCACGCCGACGAACTTGATCGGCTTGCCGGTGATGTAGCGCACGCTCAGCGCGGCGCCGCCGCGGGCGTCGCCGTCGGTCTTGGTCAGCACCACGCCGGTCAGCGGCAGCGCCTCGGCGAAGGCCTTGGCGGTGTTGGCGGCGTCCTGGCCGGTCATGGCGTCGACCACGAACAGGGTCTCGACCGGCTTGACCGCGGCGTGCAGGGCCTGGATCTCGGCCATCATGGCCTCGTCGATCGCCAGGCGGCCGGCGGTGTCGACCAGGAGCACGTCCACGAAGGATTTGCGGGCATCGTCGATGGCCGCGCGCACGATGTCCCCGGGCTTCTGGTCGGCGCGGGACGGGAAGAACAGCACGTCCACCTGCCGGGCCAGCGTTTCGAGCTGGGCGATCGCGGCCGGCCGGTAGACGTCGGCCGACACCACCATCACCTTTTTCTTCTTCTTTTCCTTCAGGTGCTTGGCGAGCTTGCCGACCGTGGTGGTCTTGCCCGCGCCCTGCAGGCCGGCCATCAGGATGACCGCCGGCGCCGGCACGTTGAGGTTGAGCTCGGCGGCGGCCGAACCCATCACCGCGGCCAGTTCGTCGCGCACGACCTTGATCAGGGCCTGGCCGGGCGTGAGGCTGGTGAGCACCTCCTGGCCGACCGCGCGCGCCTTGATGCGCTCGATCAGGGCCGAGACCACCGGCAGCGCGACGTCGGCCTCCAGCAGCGCGACGCGCACCTCGCGGGTGGCCTCGCGGATGTTCTCCTCGGTCAGGCGGCCGCGGCCGCGCAGCTTCTGGAGGGTGCCGGACAGGCGCTGGGTCAGCGACTCGAACATGGGTCAGGGGTCTTGCGGGAGGGGCGCGAAGTATAGCGCGGGCGCCGGGGCGGCCCGGGCTTGTCGAGAACCGTTCTCGACACGCCGCCGCTGTGCGAGACTGGCGCCATGCCTGCCCTCCTCCCCGGCCTCGTCGCCTTCGCCCTCTACCTGGTCGCCGGCCGCCTGCTCGCCGGGCATGCCCGCGAGGACGTTCCCGGCCCGCGCCGATGGCTGCTGGCCGCCTTGCCCGCGCTGGCCCTGCACGCGGCCCTGCATGCCATGGCCTGGCGCCAGCTGGGCGGTCCGGAGCTGCATTTCTTTTCCGCCCTGTCCCTGGTCGGCCTGGGCATGGCGGCGCTGACGATGTCCTTCGGCACCGCGCAGCGCATCGAGGCCCTGGGCATCGTCGTGTTCCCGCTGGCCGGCCTGGTGCTGCTGCCCTACGTGCTGGCCGGCCACGCACGCCCGTCGGAGGCGCTGTCGTGGCCGCTGCAGCTGCACGCGCTGCTGGCCCTGCTGGCCTACGCCACGCTGGCGGTGGCGACGCTGCTGGCGCTGATGCTGTGGTTCCAGGACCGCGCCCTGCGCCAGCGCCAGCTGGGCGGCTGGCGGCGCGTGCTGCCGCCGCTCACCCAGCTCGAGACCCTGCTGTTCCGCAGCCTCGGCGCCGGCTTCGTGCTGCTGGGCCTGGCCTTGCTGACCGGCGTGCTGTTCGTCGCCGACCTGTTCGCCCAGCACCTGGTGCACAAGACGGTGCTGTCGATCCTGTCCTGGGTCGTGCTGGCGGTGCTGCTGTTCGGCCGCTGGCGCTGGGGCTGGCGCGGCCCGCGCGCGGTCAAGCTGACCCTGCTGGCGATGGGGCTGCTGCTGCTCGCCTTCTTCGGCAGCAAGTTCGTGCTGGAACTGGTGCTGCAGCGCGGCTGAGCGGCGCGATCAGCGGCGCGGCAGCCTCGAGGCATCGACGAGGCCGTACATCAGGTGGTCATGCACCTCGCCGTCGCGCACCGCGCGGGCGCGCACCAGGCCTTCGCGCACGAAGCCGGCGGCCTCGAGCACGCCGATGGAGCCGAGGTTGCGCGGATTGACGTAGGCGGTCAGCCGCGCGAGGTTCCAGCGCGCCATGATCACCGGCACGCAGGCGCGCACCGCGGCCGTGACGATGCCGCGCCGCCACAGCGCCCGGCCCAGCCAGTAGCCCAGCTCGCCCGAATGCGCGAACTCGGCCTGGCCGCGGCGCACGCCGATGCCGCCGACCGCCTCGCCGTCCACTTCGATCGCCCAGCCTTCCGGCGCGTCGCCCTGGGATTCGATGAAGTCGAACCAGGCGTCGGCATCGGCCGGCGTGTACGGGTTCGGGAAGCGCAGCGAGAGATAGCGCGCCACCGCCGGATCGTCGGCGTGGCGCAGCAGGGACGGGCGGTCGTCGCGGCGCCACGGCCGGATGCGGCCGTGTTCGAAGGCGATCGGGAAACCGGGCGTGCGCGACGCGTCCATGCGCGCCAGCTTACTCCGCGGCCGCGTCCAGGGCCTCGGCCAGGCGCTCGACGCCGATCACTTCCAGGTCCTTGTAGGTGCCTTTCCTCGGGGCGTTCGCGCGCGGCACGATGGCGCGGCGGAAGCCGTGGGTGGCGGCTTCCTTCAGGCGCTCCTCGCCGTTGGGCACGGGGCGGATCTCGCCGCTCAGGCCCACTTCGCCGAAGGCGATCGTCTTTTCCGGCAGCGGCCGGTCGCGCAGCGAGCTGAGCACCGACAGCAGCACCGGCAGGTCGGCCGCGGTTTCCTGCACGCGGATGCCGCCGACCACGTTCACGAACACGTCCTGGTCGCCGGTCACGATGCCGCCATGCCGGTGCAGCACCGCCAGCAGCATGGCCAGGCGGTTCTGCTCGAGGCCCAGCGCGACGCGGCGCGGATTCGACAGCGGCGAGGCGTCCACCAGCGCCTGCACCTCCACCAGCAGCGGCCGCGTGCCCTCGCGCGTCACCATCACCGCGCTGCCGGGCTGCGCCGTGCTGGAGCCGCTGAGGAAGATCGCCGAGGGGTTGGGCACCTCGCGCAGGCCCTTGTCGCCCATCGCGAACACGCCCAGCTCGTTCACCGCGCCGAAGCGGTTCTTGAAGGCGCGCAGCACGCGGAAGCGGCTGCCCGATTCGCCTTCGAAATACAGCACCGCGTCCACCATGTGCTCGAGCACGCGCGGACCGGCGATGCCGCCTTCCTTGGTGACGTGGCCGACCAGGAAGACGGACGTGCCGGTTTCCTTGGCGAAGCGCACCAGCTTGGCGGCGCTCTCGCGCACCTGGCTGACCGAGCCGGGCGCGGCGGTGAGCAGCTCGCTCCACAGGGTCTGGATCGAATCGGCCACCAGCAGGCGCGGCGCGGGCCGGGCCGACGACGCCTGCGCGAGGATCTTCTCCACGCAGGTCTCGGCCAGCGCATGCAGGGTGTCGATGGGCAGGCCCAGGCGCTGCGCGCGCCCGGCCACCTGGGCCAGGCTTTCTTCGCCGGTGACGTAGAGCGCCGGCCGCGACGCCGCCATCTGCGCCAGCGCCTGCAGCAGCAGGGTGGATTTGCCGATGCCCGGGTCGCCGCCGACCAGCACCACCGAGCCGTCCACCAGGCCGCCGCCGAGCACGCGGTCGAGTTCGCCGATGGTGGTGGAAGTGCGTGCCTCGGCCGCCTGGCTGACGTCCTTGAGCGCGGTGATGCCGGCGGCGTCCGGCCGGCCGGCCCAGCCGCCGTGCCGGGCCGGGGCGGAGGCGCCCTTGCCGGCCGTGGCCGGCTCGACCACGAAGCCGGTGAGGGTGTTCCAGGCGCCGCAGTCGCCGCACTGGCCCTGCCACTGGGTGAAGGAGGCGCCGCAGTCGGAGCAGACGTAGGCGGTCTTGGCCTTGGCCATGCGAAAGGTTTCCGGATCAAAAGGTTGGCGGGTGGCGCACTGTAAACCGGCGGCCGTCCCACGCCGTGAGACCGGGCCGCGACAGGCTGTCGGGGAACCGACCGGCGGGGGGCTTGGCCGGGCTTAGGGATACCACATATATTTGTGCCATGGATACCCTCACCGACCGCCAGCAGGCCATCCTCGACTTCCTCGCCGCCTACCTGGCGCGCGAGGGCATGCCGCCCACCCTGGCCGAGATCGCCCGGCAGTTCGGCTTCCGCCAGGCGCGCTCGGCGCAGGCGCACCTGCAGGCGCTGGAGGCCAAGGGCGCGCTGACCCTGCTGCCGGGCAAGTCGCGCGGCATCCGGCTGGCGAATCCGCCGGCGCCGGCCGGCGGCCTGTCGCTGCCGGTGCTGGGCGCGGTGGCCGCCGGCCAGCCGATCGGCGACGCCGAGCACGAGGGCCCGCTGCTGCTCGACCGCGCGCTGTTCTTCCCACGCCCCGACTACCTGCTGCGCGTGCGCGGCGATTCGATGCGCGACGACGGCATCTTCGACGGCGACCTGATCGCCGTGCACCGCACGCCCGAGGCCGCCGACAACCAGATCGTGGTCGCCCGGCTCGACGGCGAACTGACCGTCAAGCGCCTGCGCCGGCGCAAGGACCGCATCACCCTGCTGCCGCGCAATCCCGACCACCGGCCGATCGAGGTGCCGCCGGGCGCGGTGTTCGCGATCGAGGGCGTGTACTGCGGCCTGGTCCGCCGGGGCTGAGATGGGCGCCGTCGTCTCCCTGTCGGGTTTGCTGGCCGAGCGCCGGCTCTGGCGCGGCCAGCCCGCGTCGCCGCCGGCCGGGCGCGAACCCAGCGGCCACGCCGCGCTCGACGCCGCCCTGCCCACCGGCGGCTGGCCCGAGGCCGCGCTGACCGAGCTGCTGCTGGCCGCCGACGGCATCGGCGAACTGCAGCTGCTGCTGCCCACGCTGCGCCGGCTGACGCGCGCGGGGCGGCCGGTGGTGCTCGTCGATCCGCCCTACCTGCCGAACGCGCCGGCGCTGGCGGCGGCGGGCGTCGAACTCGCCCACCTGCACGTGCTCGAGGCCGGCCGCGATGCGCCCTGGGCGCTGGAGCAGTGCCTGCGCAGCCAGGCCTGCGGCGCCGTGCTCGGCTGGCCGGCGCGCGCCGACGACAAGGCCCTGCGCCGCCTACAGGTGGCGGCGGAAACCGGCCAGTGCCTGGGCTTCCTGTTCCGGCCGCTGGCGGCGGCGCGCAACCCCTCGCCGGCGGCGCTGCGCCTGCAGCTGGGCGCCGGCGCGATCCGCGTGCTCAAGTGCCGCGGCGGCGTGGCGCCCACGACGGCGCTGCCGCTGGCGCCGGCCGCGCTGCACTGATGCCCGCGCATGCTGTGGGCCGCCATCCACCTGCCATGCCGGGCTCTCGACGCCGCCCTGCGCCGCCGGCCTGATCCGGATGCGCCGCTGGCCCTGGTCGACGGGCCGCCGCAGCGGCGCGTGGTGCGCCTGGCCAATGCCGCCGCGCACGCCGCCGGCGTGCAGCCGGGCCAGGCCCTGGCGACGGCGATGGCCATCCACCCCGCCCTCGCCACCGCGCCCTACGACGCGGCCGAGGCCGCGCGCCTGCTCGGCCTGGCCTGCGCCTGGGCCTATCGCTATTCGGCCCAGGTCTGCAGCGACGGCGAGGACACGGTGTGGCTGGAAATCGGCGGCAGCCTCGGCCTGTTCGGGCCCTGGCCGCGCTTCGAGCGCCGCCTGCGCGAGGACCTGCGCGACCTCGGGCTCGGCCACGCGCTGGCGGTGGCGCCGACGCCGCTGGGCGCGCTCTGCCTGGCGCGCCGCCAGGACGGCCTGGCGGTGACCACGCACGAGCAGCTGCGGCGCGCGCTCGACGGCCTGCCGCTGGCGCTGGCGCCGTTCGCGCCGCCGCTTCGCGAGGCGCTGCACGCCCTGGGCCTGCGCCGGCTGCGCCAGGTCTTCGCGCTGCCGCGCGCCGGCCTGCGGCGGCGCTTCGGCCGCGAGCTGCCGGAGCTGCTCGACAAACTCACCGGCGACGCACCCGACCTGCGCACGTATTACCAGCCGCCGGACCGCTTCGAGGCGCGCTTCGAGTTCGACGACGAGATCCGCTACAGCACCGGCCTGCTGTTCCCGCTGCGGCGCCTGCTCGGCGACCTGTCGGCCTACCTGGCCGGCCGCGACGGCGGGGTGCAGCGCTTCGAGCTGGTGTTCGAGCACGAACTGCATCCGCCCAGCACGCAGGCCGTCGGCCTGCTGCAGCCCGAACGCGAGGCGGCGCGGCTGTTCGAGCTGGCGCGGCTGACGCTCGAGCGGCACGTGCTGCCGGCGCCGGTGCGCGCCTTCGGCTTGCGCGCCAGCGAGCTGCCGCCCTTCGTGCCGGCCGGCCGCGACCTGTTCGAAAACCGCCCGGCCGGCGCCCTGGACTGGCCGGCGCTGCAGGCGCGCCTGGCCGCGCGCCTGGGCGAAGACGCCACGCACCAGCTGCTGCCCTGCGCCGACCCGCGCCCGGAACACGCGCAGCGGCGCGTGCGCGAATGGCGCGCGCCCGCCGCCCAGCCGCCGCCGCGGCCGCGCCCGGCCTGGCTGCTGCCGCGGCCCCTGCCCTGGCGCGAGGCCGGCTACCGCCTGCTCGCCGGCCCCGAGCGCATCGAGTCGGGCTGGTGGGACGGCGGCGACGTGCGCCGCGACTACTACGTCGCCGAAACCACCAGCGGCCAGCGCGCCTGGATCTTCTGCCCGGCCGGCGAGCGCGGCCCCTTCCTGCTGCACGGCTGGTTCGCGTGAGCGCGCACGCACCTGTGCCGGGCCGCGCGCCCGGCGGCCCGCCCGACCCCGCCGCCCTGCCCGGCTACGCCGAGCTGCACTGCCTGAGCCACTTCAGCTTCGGCCGCGGCGCGTCCTCGGCGCGCGAGCTGTTCGAGCGCGCGAAGCAGCAGGGCTACGCCGCGCTGGCGATCACCGACGAATGCACCCTGGCCGGCATCGTGCGTGCCCACGAGGCCGCGCGCGAGACCGGCCTGAAGCTGCTCGTCGGCAGCGAGTTCACGCTCGACGACGGCCTGAAGCTGGTGCTGCTGGTCGAAACCCTCGCCGGTTACCGCCAGCTCTGCCGCATCATCACCACCGGCCGCCGGCGCGCCGCCAAGGGCGGCTACCGCCTGCACCGCGGCGACCTCGCCGACGGCACCGAGGGCCTGCTGGCGCTGTGGCTGCCGGGCGCCGCGCCCGACCCGCGCGAGGGCGAGTGGCTGCGCGGGGCCTTCCCGGGCCGAAGCTGGCTGGCGGTGGAGTTGCACCGCGGCCCCGACGACGCGCACCGCCAGCGCCAGTTGCTCGCGCTCGCCGCGGCGCTGGGCCTGCCGGCCGTGGCCAGCGGCGATGCGCACATGCACCTGCGCCGGCGCCGCGCGCTGCAGGACGTGCTCACCGCCACCCGCCACCGCCTCGCCGTGGCCGAGGCCGGCGCGCACCTGTTCCCCAACGGCGAGCGCCACCTGCGCACGCGCCGCGCGCTGGCCGCCATCCATCCGCCGGCGCTGCTGGAGGAATCCGTGCGCATCGCGGCGCGCTGCCGCTTCGGCATGGACGAGGTGAAGTACGACTACCCGCGCGAACTGGTGCCCGACGGCCACACGCCCACGAGCTGGCTGCGGGTGCTGGTGCGCCGCGGCCTGGCCCGGCGCTGGCCCGCCGGCACGCCGCGCGCGGTGGTGCGGCAGGTGCGCGCCGAACTGCGCCTGATCGCGAAACTGGGTTACGAGCCCTTCTTCCTGACCGTCGAGGACGTGGTGGCCTTCGCGCGCCGCGAGGGCATCCTCTGCCAGGGCCGCGGTTCGGCGGCGAATTCGGCGGTGTGCTTCGCGCTGGGCATCACCGAGGTGGACCCGGCGCGCTCGCGCCTGCTGTTCGGCCGCTTCCTGTCGGAGGAGCGCGACGAGCCGCCGGACATCGACGTGGACTTCGAGCACGAGCGGCGCGAGCAGGTCATCCAGTACATCTATGGGAAATACGGCCGCGAGCGCGCCGCGCTGGCCGCCACCGTGATCTGCTACCGCGGCCGCAGCGCCCTGCGCGACGTCGCCCGCGCCCTGGGCCTGCCGCCGGACCAGGTGTCCTCGATGACGCGCACGCTGTCGTGGTGGGACGACCTCTCCGACGCGCCGCAGCGCCTGCGCGAGCGCGGCTTCGACCCGGATTCGCCGCTGCTGCGCCGCCTGCTGCACCTGGCCGGCGAACTGCTGGACGCGCCGCGGCACCTGAGCCAGCACGTCGGCGGCTTCGTCATCTCCGACCAGCCCCTGCACCACCTGGTGCCGGTGCAGAACGCGGCCATGCCCGACCGCACCATCATCGAATGGAGCAAGGACGACCTCGAATCGCTGGGCCTGCTGAAGGTGGACTGCCTGGCGCTGGGCATGCTCACCGCGATCCGCAAATGCCTCGGCCTGCTGCAGCGGCACGACGGCCTGGCGCTGGCGCCGGCGACGATCCCGCCCGACGACGGCCCGACCTACGCGATGATCCAGCGCGCCGACACCATCGGCGTGTTCCAGGTCGAGTCGCGCGCGCAGATGGCCATGCTGCCGCGGCTGCGGCCGGCGAACTTCTACGACCTGGTGGTGCAGGTGGCGATCGTGCGGCCCGGGCCGATCCAGGGCCACATGGTGCATCCCTACCTGCGCCGCCGGCAGGGCAAGGAGGCGGTCGAGTACCCGAGCGAGGCGCTGAAGGCCGTGCTCGAACGCACGCTCGGCGTGCCGCTGTTCCAGGAGCAGGTGATGGAGCTGACCATGGTCGCGGCCGGCTTCACGCCCGGCGAGGCCGACCAGGTGCGGCGCGGCATGGCCGCCTGGAAACGCCGCGGCGGCCTGGAACACGTGCGCGAGCGGCTGTTCGCCGGCATGGCCGAGCGCGGCTACGCGCGCGACTTCGCCGAACGCATCTTCGAGCAGATCAAGGGCTTCGCCGACTACGGCTTCCCGGAATCGCACGCGGCCAGCTTCGCCCTGCTCACCTACGTCAGCGCCTGGCTCAAATGCCACCACCCGGCGGCCTTCACCTGCGCGCTGATGAATTCGCAGCCGCTGGGGTTCTACAGCAACAGCCAGCTGGTGCAGGACCTGCGCCGGCACGGCGTGGAGGTGCGACCCGTGGACGTGCGCCACAGCGACGTGGACAACGGCCTGGAGCGCGGGCGCGACGAGCGCTGGGCGCTGCGCCTGGGCCTGCGCGAGGGGGCGGGGCTGGCCGGGGCGGCGGCGGAGGCGATCGTGGCGGCGCGCGCGGCGCGGCCCTTCGCCGACGTCGCCGACCTCTGCCACCGCGCCGGCCTGGACGAACGCGCGCGCGCCCTGCTGGCCGAGGCCGGCGCGCTCAAGGGCCTGGCCGGGCACCGGCACCGCGCGCGCTGGGCCATCGCCGGCGTCGAGGCGCAGCTGCCGCTGTTCGGCGATTCGCCGCGCGAACAGGACGTGGTGCTGCCCGTGCCCAGCGCCGGCCAGGACCTGCAGGCCGACTACGCCCGGGTCGGGCTGAGCCTGGGCCCGCATCCGCTGGCCCTGCTGCGGCGGCCGCTGGCGGCGCGCCGCTATCGCCGCTCGCGCGAACTGGCCACGCTGGCGCACGGCACGCCGGTGCGCGTGGCCGGCCTGGTCACCGGCCGCCAGCGCCCGCAGACCGCCAGCGGCATCACCTTCGTCACGCTCGAGGACGAGGACGGCATGGTGAACGTGGTGGTCTGGCACGACCTGGGCGAACGCCAGCGCCGCGAACTGCTCGAATCCCGGCTGATGGGCGTGGCCGGGCGGCTGGAGGCGGTGGATGGCGTGCGCCACGTCATCGCCGCGCGCCTGTTCGACGAGAGCGACCTCGCCGGGGCGCTGGCGGCGCCGTCGCGGGATTTCCGCTGAGGCCGGGCCCGGAACGACGAAGCCCGCCGGAGGGCGGGCTTCGAAGGGATGGTGCCGGAAACAGGAGTCGAACCTGCGACCTACGCATTACGAATGCGCCGCTCTACCAACTGAGCTATTCCGGCACGGAAGGCCGCGGATTCTAGGGTCCCGGGGCCGTCCGGGTCAATTTGCGCCGGCTCCGGCGCCGGGCTCGACGATCCTGACCCGCGTCGGCGGCGTGGTCGTCGTGGTGCCGGCGGCATTGGTGGCGCGCAGCGAAATCGCATGCCAGCCGGCCGGCAGGCCCGCGAACGGCCGCGTCGCCTCGAGCAGGGCGATCTCGTCGAGCGGCACCGGCAGCGCCCCCATGCCGGCGCCCGGCGCGATCGGCTGCAGGCGGGCCCCGACGGCGCCGGCGGGCCGGCCATCGAGCAGCAGTTCGACCGAGACGATCCGGCTGGCCGGATCCACCGCCCAGCCGCGGATGTCCAGGTCGCCGGCCACCACGGCAAACGGACGCGGTGCGTCGAGGAAGGCGAAGGGCAGCCCGGGGCAGTCGCCACGCTGGCCGGCGACGCCGCGATACACGCGCACGTCCTCGTCCTGCGCCGCGTGGCGGGCCAAGGGCTCGATGCGTGCCTGGTCGCAGGCGAGGCGGATACCACCGAAGCCCGGCGCGTCGAAGGGCGTGGTGTCGACCAGCGCCAACCGGAACGCCGCACCGGCCGGCACGCGGGCCAGGGCCTCGCGCAGGCCGGCCACGCCGGCGACGGGCGCATCGGCGACCGCCCCGCCGCTGCCCTCGATGCGCAGCAGCCAGCCCTGGCGCCGGAGCGCCGCGTGCTGGCGGCGGTTCTCCCAAAGCGAAGATGCGCCCTCGCCGGCCATCGCCTCGTCCAGCGCGCGCCATCGCCGCGCCTCGCGCAGCGTGAAGTCCGCATAGGCCCCGCCGACCAGCAGCAGGGCCGCGGCCACCGCCGCGACCCGGAGACCGCGGCGCGGGCTCGACGCCACGCCGACGATCACCATCGCGGCTGCCATGGTCAGCAGGAAGGACACCAGCACGTCGGACAGGAAATGCGCGCCGCTCACCATGCGCCCGTAGCCCACGAGCGCGGCGAACGACAGCCCGGCGACCAGCACCGCCCGGGCCAGGCGACGCCGCCGGGGGAACAGGAAAAAATACAGCCCGGCGACCAGCAGCGCCGAGACCACGTGCGAAGACACCTGCGACTGGCCGTTGAAGGCCTGCCCCGCGGTCAGCAGCGGCTGGTGCGGCATCGTCCCGCCGAGGGCGATCGTTTCGCGCGGTCGCGCCCGGTCGAAATACTGCTTGCCCAGGCCTTCGCTCAGCACCACCAGCGACAGCAGCGCAAGCAGCCCCCATTTCAGGCCGAGCGCCAGCACCGGCCCGCGATGCCGGCGCCCGCCGGGCAGCACGCACACCCACAGGCAGGCGCAAGCCAGGGCCAGCGCGAGGGCCCAGGTGAGCCCGGGGCTGTAGTCGCGGATCGCGTCCGCCAGCGGCGAGGCCGGGTCGAACACGCGCAGCGCCAGCGGCTCGTCCAGGCCCGCCATGTGCACGAGCACCAGGGCGAGCAGCGGCAGGAGGAGGAAGCCGGCCGTCCACGCCTTCCAGGGCGGGAGGCCGGCGGCGTCCGGCGGCGATTCCTGGCTCGGAGGCATCTTCTGCAACGCCGGCTCCCCGGGCCGACCCGGGTCAGTCCACGACCTGGATGCGCAGTTCCTTGGGCAGGGCGAAGACCACGTCCTCGGGCTTGCCCTCGAGTTCCTCGACCGTGCCCGCGCCCAGCTCGCGCAGGCGCTGGATCACGCCCTGCACCAGCACCTCGGGCGCGGACGCGCCGGCGGTGACGCCGACCCGGGCCGCGCCGGCCACCCAGGCCGGGTCGATGCAGTCGGCGCCGTCGATCAGGAAGGCGCGCGCGCCCTGCTTCTCGGCCAGTTCGCGCAGGCGGTTGGAGTTGGAGCTGTTCACCGAGCCGACCACCAGCACCACCTCGCACTGGCCGGCAAGGATGCGCACGGCGTCCTGGCGGTTCTGGGTGGCGTAGCAGATGTCGTCGTGCTTGGGGCCCTGGATGGCCGGGAAGCGCGCCTGCAGAGCGGCGATGATCTCGCGGGTGTCGTCGACCGACAGCGTGGTCTGGGTCGTGTAGGCCAGGTTGTCGGGCTGGGTCGGCTGCAGCGTCGCGACGCCGGCGACATCCTCGACCAGGTGGATGTGGTTGTCGCCGTGCTCGCGGCGCCACTGGCCCATCGTGCCCTCCACCTCGGGGTGGCCGGCGTGGCCGATCAGCACCACGTCGCGGCCGGCGCGGCAGTGGCGCGCGACCTCGATGTGCACCTTGGTCACCAGCGGGCAGGTGGCGTCGAACACCTTCAGGCCGCGGCGCTCGGCCTCGGCGCGCACCGCCTGCGAGACGCCGTGGGCGCTGAAGATGACCGTCGCGCCGGCCGGCACCTCGTCGAGCTCCTCGACGAAGATGGCGCCGCGCGCGCGCAGGTCCTCGACCACGAACCGGTTGTGCACGACCTCGTGGCGCACGTAGATCGGCGCACCCAGGGATTCGATCGCGCGGTTGACGATCTCGATGGCGCGGTCCACGCCGGCGCAGAAACCGCGGGGATTGGCGAGCAGGATGTCCATGGCGCGATTATCCGCCCTTCCCGGCCGGCCGGGTCGGGGAAAAACTGAACAGCACGAGGCCGATGGCGCCGCCGACGATGGCCGCGTCTGCGACGTTGAAGGCCGGCCAGTGGTAGCTGCCGTAATACCAGTCGACGAAATCGACGACGTGGCCGAAGCGGAGGCGGTCGACCACGTTGCCGATCGCGCCGGCGATGATCAGCGAGGCCGGCAGGGCGTTGCGCCAGTCACCGCGGGGCGTCAGGCGCAGCCAGGCCAGCATGGAGGCGCTGACGGCAAAGGCCAGGCCGGCGAAGAACCAGCGCTGCCAGCCGCCGGCGTCGGCCAGGAAGCTGAAGGCGGCGCCGGTGTTGTAGGTGAGGGTCCAGTTCCAGAAGCCCTCGATCACCGGCACCGGCTGGCGGAACTGCAGCGTCGCCTCGGCCCAGTGCTTGCTCCACTGGTCCAGGGCCAGCACGGCGATCGTGAGCGCCAGCCAGGGCAAGGCGCCCGGGCGCGGCGGATTCGCCCAGGCGGCCCTGAACGCCGCGATTTGCCCGCGCAGGCCGGCCATCAGAAGAACCGCCGGGTTTCGCCGGCGCCGTTGACGTTCTCGACGCAGCGGCCGCACAGGCCCGGGTCGTCGGCGAAGGACCCGACCTCGGGGCGGTAGTGCCAGCAGCGCACGCACTTGCCGTGCGTGGAGGCCGCCGCGTCCGCCTTCACGCCCGCGCCCGCCGCCAGCGACAGGCGCGAGGTGATGAAGAAAAAGCGCAGCTCGTCGGCCACCGGCGCCAGGCGCGCGTGGGTGGCGGCGTCCACCTGCAGGTCCACCTCGGCCTCGAGCGAGGCGCCGATGGCGCCGCCGGCGCGCATGGGCTCGAGCACCTTGGCCACCGCCTCGCGCAGGCCGAGCAGGGTGTCGAAGTCGGCGGCCGACAGCGCGGCCGACGCCGGCATCGGCTGCAGGCCGTCGTACCAGGTGGTGAACAGCACGTGGCCTTCGCGCGGGCCCGGCAGGTGCTGCCAGAGCTCGTCGGCGGTGAAGCTGAGCACCGGCGCGATCCAGCGCACGAAGGCCTCGGCGATGCGGAACATCGCGCTCTGCGCCGAACGGCGGCCATGGCTGTCGCGCGGCATGGTGTACAGGCGGTCCTTGGTCACGTCCAGGTAGACCGCGCCCAGGTCGTTGGTGCAGTAGTTCTGCACCGCGGCCACCACGGCGGCGAAGTCGTAGTCGCGGTAGGCGGCGTCGATCTTCTGCTGCAGCTCGAAGGCGCGGTGCACCGCCCACTGGTCGAGCAGCAGCAGCTGGTGATTGGGCAGCAGGTGCGCGGCCGGGTCGAAGCCGTGCAGGTTGCCCAGCAGGAAGCGCGCGGTGTTGCGGATGCGGCGGTAGGCGTCGGCGGTGCGCTTGAGGATGTCGTCGGACACCGACATCTCGTTGCGGTAGTCGGTGGACGCCACCCACAGGCGCAGCACGTCAGCGCCCAGCGAATCGTTGACCTTCTGCGGATCCACCACGTTGCCGACCGACTTGGACATCTTGCGGCCCTGCGCATCCACGGTGAAGCCATGGGTCAGCACCGCCTGGTAGGGCGCCACGCCGTCCATCGCCACGCCGGTGAGCAGCGAGCTCTGGAACCAGCCGCGGTGCTGGTCCGAGCCCTCCAGGTACAGGTCGGCCGGCTTGCCCAGGCCTTCGCCGGCGCGCGCGGCCAGCACGGCCTCGTGGGTCACGCCGGAATCGAACCAGACGTCGAGGATGTCGGTGACCTTCTCGTAATCGGCCGCCTCGGCGCCCAGCAGCTCGGCGGCATCCAGCGCGTACCAGGCATCGGTGCCCTGCTGCGCGACCCGGTCGGCGACCGCGCGCATCAGTTCGACCGAGCGCGGATGCGGCTCGCCGGTGATCTTGTGCACGAACAGCGCGATCGGCACGCCCCAGGTGCGCTGGCGGCTGATGCACCAGTCCGGGCGGCCTTCGACCATGCCGGCGATGCGCGCCTGGCCCCAGTCGGGCACGAACTGGACGCGGGTGATCGCATCGAGCGCGTCGCGGCGCAGGTGCGCCTGCTCCATCGAGATGAACCACTGCGGCGTGGCGCGGAAAGCCACCGGCGACTTGTGCCGCCAGCAGTGCGGGTAGCTGTGCTCGAGCTTGCCGGACGCCAGCAGCACGCCGCGCTCGCGCAGCAGCGCGATGATCGACTCGTTGGCCTTCCAGATGAACTGGCCTTCCACCAGCGGCGTGCCCGGCAGGTACACGCCGTTGCCGCCGACCGGGTTGAGCTCGTGGGTCTTGTACTTGTCGAGCAGCCCGTACTTCACGCCGACCTGGTAGTCCTCCTGGCCGTGGCCGGGCGCGGTGTGCACGGCGCCGGTGCCGGCGTCGGTGGTCACGTGCTCGCCGAGGATGACCGGGACGCGGCGCTCGTAGAACGGATGCTTCAGTTCGATGTTCTCAAGCGCGGCGCCGGTGGCGCGTCCCAGCACGACGGCGGCGTCGATGCCGTAGCGCTTCAGGGCGTCCTCGTGCAGGGCCTCGGCCAGCACCAGCAGCACGCGGCGGCCGTCGCGGGCCGGCCCCTCGACCAGCACGTAATCCACGTCCGGGCCGAGCGTGACGGCCAGCGAGGCCGGCAGCGTCCAGGGCGTGGTGGTCCAGATCGGCACCGCGACGATCGCGTCGCCGGCCTGCGCGCCGAAGATCGCCGCCAGCGCGGCCGGCTCGAACGCGTCGTAGGCCACGTCGATCTGCGGCGAGACCTTGTCGGCGTATTCGATCTCCGCCTCGGCCAGCGCCGAGCCGCAGTCGAAGCACCAGTGCACCGGCTTCACGCCGCGGCTCAGGTGCCCGCGCTCGATGATCTTCGACAGCGCGCGCAGCATGTCCGCCTCGAAGGCGAAATCCATGGTGCGGTAGGGATGCTCCCAGTCGCCGAGCACGCCCAGGCGCTGGAAATCCTTCGACTGCCCGGCGATCTGCTCGGCGGCGTACTCGCGGCATTTGGCGCGGAAGGCCGCGGCGTCGAGCTTGTCGCCGACCTTGCCGTGCTTCTTCTCCACCGCCAGCTCGATCGGCAGGCCGTGGCAGTCCCAGCCCGGCACGTAGGGCGCATCGAAGCCCGACAGCAGCTTCGACTTGACCACCATGTCCTTGAGGATCTTGTTGACGGCGTGGCCGATGTGGATCGCGCCGTTCGCGTAGGGCGGGCCATCGTGCAGCACGAAGCGCGGGCGGCCCCGGGCCTTTTCGCGCACCTGGCGGTAAAGACCCTGCTGCTGCCAGCCGGCCAGCATGCCCGGCTCGCGCTTGGGCAGGTCGCCGCGCATCGGGAAGGCCGTCTCCGGCAGGCTGATGGTGTGCTTGTAGTCCTTGTCGCTCACGCCGTGACTCCGCGTTCTTCCCTGTCGTGGCGCAACATGCGCCGGGCCTGCTCGGCATCGCGGTCCATCTGGCGGACCAGCGCCGGCAGGTCGTCGAACTTTTCCTCGTCGCGCAGCTTGGCGACGAACTCCACTTCGATGCGGCGCCCGTAGAGGTCGCCCGCGAAGTCGAACACATGGGCCTCGAGCAGCGGCTCGACCCCGGCCACCGTCGGCCGCGTGCCGAGGCTGGACACCGAGGCCATCGGCGCGTCGCCGATGCCGTGCACCCAGGTGGCGTAGATGCCGCCCAAGGGCGCGCGCTTGCCGGCCAGGCGCAGGTTCGCCGTCGGGTAGCCGAGCTTGCGGCCGAGCTGCTTGCCGCGCACGACGCGCCCGGCGATCGAATAGCGACGCCCCAGCGCGCCGGCCGCGGCCTCGAGCTCGCCGGCCGCCAGCCAGGCGCGGATGGCGGTGCTGGAGACGCGGTCGCCCTCGCCCACCGGGCCGATCGCGTCGGCGCGGAATCCATGCGGTGGCCCCAGTGCCTGCAGCAGCGCGAGGTCGCCCCCGCGCCGATGGCCGAAGCGGAAATCGGGCCCGACCCAGACTTCGCGCGCGTGCAGGCGGCGGGCCAGCAGGCGCTCGACGAACACCTCCGCGGGCATCGAGGCCATCGCTGCATCGAAGCGCAGCAGGCCGACCAGATCGGCGCCCAGGCCACGCAGGCCCTCGAACTTGGCGCGCGGCAGCGACAGCCGCGCCGGCGGCTCGGCCGGGGCGAAGTATTCCCGCGGCAGCGGCTCGAAGCTCAGCGCGACCGCCGGCAGGCCGAGGGCGCGCGCACGCGCGACGGCGTGGCCGACCAGCGCGCGGTGCCCCCGGTGGAGGCCATCGAAGGCGCCGATGCAAACCACGCTGCCCTGCGGGCAAGGTGACTCGCCCTCGACGTCCCGGAACAGCCTGCTCATGCCGCGAAGTATAGCCGGCGAGGCTCAGGGCCCGCGCAGGTCGCGGGGCCGCCAGCCGCTCGCGAGCAGGGCCAGTCCATAGGCGCCGGCGCCCGCCAGCACCGCGCCCAGCACCCAGGCCCAGCGGGCCAGGCCCGTCCACGCCCGCCAGTCGCCGGCGGCATGGCGCACGAGCAGCACGGCCGCGGCCAGGGCGATGCAGGCCAGGCCGAGCCGCAGCAGGTGGCGGCCCCAGCCGGCCGACAGCTGGAACCCGCCCTGCCGGAGCGCCCGCCACAGCAGCACGGCATTGGCCAGGCCGGCGATGCCGGTGGCCAGGGCGATGCCCGCGTGCGCCCCTTCGATGCCGCCCAGCCACAGCGGCGTCGCGATGGCGGCGGTCAGTCCGACATTGATGAACACGGTGGCCACCGCCATGCGCATCGGCGTGCGGGTGTCCTGGCGGGCGTAGAAGGCCGACAGCAGCACCTTGCTGGCCATGAAGCCGGGGATGCCCACGGACATGGCGACCATCGCCAGCGCGGTCATGCGGCTGTCGCTGGCGGCGAAGCTGCCGCGCTCGTACAGGATCATCGCCAGCGGTTCGGCCAGCAGGGCCAGGCCCAGCGCGGCCGGCAGCGCCAGCAGCAGCACCGTGCGCAGCCCCCAGTCCAGGGCGGCGGCATAGCCCTCCGCGTCGGTATCGGCGTGGCGGCGCGCCAGGTGCGGCAGGATCACCGTGCCCAGCGCGACGCCGAACAGCCCGAGCGGGAATTCCACCAGGCGGTCGCTGTAGTAGAGCCAGCTCTGGCTGCCGTCCACCAGCAGCGAGGCGAACACCGTGCCGACGATCAGGTTCAGCTGGGCGACCGAGGACGAGAACAGGGTGGGCAGCATCAGCCGGCCGACCCGGCGCACGCCTTCGTGCTTCAGCGACAGGCGCAGGCGCGGCCGCAGCCCCAGCCGGCCCATCGCCGGCCACAGCAGCACCAGCTGCAGGACGCCGGCCGCCAGCACGCCCCAGGCCAGGGCCTTCACAGGCACCTGCAGGTGCGGCGACAGCGCCAGCATCGCGGCGATCACCGCCAGGTTGTGCAGCACCGGGGTCAGCGCCGGCAGCGCGAATCGCTCGAAGGAATTGAGCACGGCGCCGGCCAGGGCGGTCATCGAGACCAGGGCCAGGTACGGGAAAACGATGCGCAGCAGCTCGCTGGTCAGGCCGAACTTGGCCGGGTCGTCGAGGCTGCCCGGGGCGATCACCGACACCACCACCGGCGCCAGCAGCATGCCCAGGCCGCTGACCACCAGCACGGTGGCGCAGAGGGCGCCGGCCACGTGGTCGAGGAAGTCCTTCAGCGCCGCCTCGTCGCCCTTCTGGCGAAGTTCGGACAGCACCGGCACGAAGGCCGAGGCGAAGCTGCCCTCGGCGAAGATGCGCCGCAGGTAGTTGGGGATGCGGTAGGCCACGGCGAAGGCGTCGACGATGCCGCCGGCGCCGAACAGGCTGGCCTGGACCATGTCCCGGACGAAGCCGGCGACCCGCGACAGCAGGGTCATGGCGCTGAAAACGGCGCCGGAGCGCAGCAGGCCGCCCCGGCTCATGCGGCCACCCCGGGCCGGCCTGGGGATGTTTGACTCAAGCCCTTGAATCCTCCATAATTCGCGGTCTTTACAGCACCACCCCCGACTTCCCGCCGGCCTTTCCGGGCCCGGCCACCACCCACAGATTGCAGGAGCCCTCCGTGGCCAACATCAAGTCCGCCAAGAAGCGCGCCAAGCAGACGCTGGTCCGCAACGCCCGTAACGCCAGCCAGCGCTCCATGCTGCGCACCGCCGTGAAGAAGGTCCTCAAGGCCATCGAGGCCAAGGACGCCGCCGGCGCCGAGGCTGCGTTCGCCGTCGCCCAGCCGATCCTGGACCGCTACTCGTCCCGCGGCCTGATCCACAAGAACAAGGCCGCGCGCCACAAGAGCCGCATCTCGGCCCACATCAAGGCCCTGAAGCAGGCCTGAGCCGGCGGCGCCCCCGGGCGCCCCGTCCAGCGCGCGAAGGCCGGCGAAAGCCGGCCTTTTTGCTGCCCGCGATCCGGCGGCCGGGCCCGACGCGCGGGCCTCAGCCATTGCGGGCCATCTCCGCGCGCGCGGCCGCATCCTCGGCCGCTTCCAGCGCCGACGCCTTCTGGTCGTCGAAGAACTGCTGCACCTTGAGCACGATCGGCCAGGTGCCCTCGCGGCCGATGGCCGAGACCATGAACCAGGGTTCCTTCCAGCCAAGCGACTGCACGATCGCCTCGGCGCGGGCCTGACGCTCGTCCTCGGGCAGCAGGTCGGCCTTGTTTAGCACCAGCCAGCGGGGCTTCTCCAGCATGCCCGGGTCGTACTTGCGCAGCTCGGCCTCGATCGCGCGCACCTGCTGGACCGGGTCGGTGCCCTCGTCGAACGGGGCCATGTCCACCAGGTGCAGCAGCAGGCGGGTGCGCTGCACGTGGCGCAGGAACAGGCTGCCCAGGCCGGCGCCGTCGGCCGCGCCCTCGATCAGGCCGGGGATGTCGGCGATCACGAAGCTGCGGTCGGTCTCGACGCTGACCACGCCCAGGTTCGGATACAGCGTGGTGAACGGGTAGTCGGCGACCTTCGGCGTCGCCGCCGAGACGGCGCGGATGAAGGTGGACTTGCCGGCGTTGGGGAAGCCCAGCAGGCCGACGTCGGCCAGCAGCTTGAGCTCGAGGCGGATCTCGCGCTCCTCGCCCGGCGTGCCGGTGCCGGCCTTGCGTGGCGCGCGGTTCACCGAGCTCTTGAAGTGCACGTTGCCCTTGCCGCCGATGCCGCCCTGCGCCACCAGCAGGCGCTCGCCGTGCGCGGTGAGGTCGCCGATGATCTCGTCGGTCTCGACGTTGATCACCTCGGTGCCGACCGGCACGCGGATCACCACGTCCTCGCCGGCCTTGCCGAACATCTGCCGCCCCATGCCGTTCTGGCCGCGCTGGGCGCGGTAGTGGCGCTGGTGGCGGAAATCGACCAGGGTGTTGAGGTTCTCGTCGGCCTGCAGCCAGACGCTGCCGCCATTGCCGCCGTCGCCGCCATCCGGGCCGCCGAGCGGGATGAACTTCTCGCGCCGGAAGCTGATGCAGCCATTGCCGCCATTGCCGGCCGTGACCAGGATCTGGGCTTCGTCTACGAATTTCACGGTGCGTGTCCCGGGGCGGGGCGCGAGGCCATCCGCCGCGATTGTGGGCCGTCCGCGCCGCGCCGTGAAGGGCGCGGGCCGCGGCGGCCGGGGCTGGAAACGAAAAGCCCCGCCGAAGCGGGGCCCTTCATGCGATGCCAGGCGGGCTTCAGGCCGCCGGCACGACGCTCACGGTGCGGCGCTTGGCCGGACCCTTGACCGAGAAGTCCACCACGCCGTCCACCAGGGCGAACAGGGTGTGGTCGCGGCCGAGGCCGACGCCGGCGCCCGGATGGAACTGGGTGCCGCGCTGGCGCACGATGATGTTGCCGGCCTCGATGGCCTGGCCACCGTAGACCTTCACGCCGAGGTACTTCGGGTTGGAGTCGCGGCCGTTGCGGGACGAGCCTACGCCTTTTTTCTGTGCCATGACGGATGCTCCTCGTGCTTAGCCGGCGATGCCGGTGATTTCGATTTCGGTGAAATACTGCCGGTGGCCCATCTGCTTGCGATGGTGCTTGCGGCGGCGGAACTTGACGATGCGGACCTTGTCCAGGCGGCCGTGCGACTTGACGGTGGCGGTGACCTTGGCGCCGGCCACGGTGGGCGCGCCGATGGTGACCTTCTCGCCGTCGCCGAGCATCAGGACCTTGTCGATCTCGAAGCTCTTGCCTTCTTCCAGGTCGATCTTCTCGACCTTCAGGGTCTCGCCCTGCATCACGCGGTACTGCTTACCGCCGGTAACGATGACTGCGTACATGACCGGAATTCCTCTGTAGTTATTTTGCGAAACCTGCCCGCGGTCACGGGACAGGAGCGGGATTATGGGGGAAAAGCCCGTTTCGGGTCAAACCTTTATGCCTTTGGCCGCCCGGGCCGTGGCCGGCCCCGGGACCGTCCGGATCCCGGCATTCCCGATCCCCGGCCGATCGCCGGGGTCCGCCGGCCGGGCGGGCGGGGCTGCCGCCTGCCCCAGACGCCGGGCGCCCCCACCCCCGACCCGCGCCAACCCCTTGCCCGGCAAGGACTTGCCGTGGGTGCACCCGGGGGTCACGGCCGGTCCCGGCGGCCCTGCTAGACTGCCGCGTTCCCTTTCCGGATACCCCCTGCCCGGCGCATGGACACCATCCGCATCCGCGGTGCCCGCACCCACAACCTCAAGAACATCGACCTGGACCTGCCCCGGGACAAGTTGATCGTGATCACCGGCCTGTCCGGCTCCGGCAAGTCCTCGCTGGCCTTCGACACGATCTACGCCGAGGGCCAGCGCCGCTACGTCGAGTCGCTGTCCGCCTACGCGCGGCAGTTCCTGAGCGTGATGGAGAAGCCGGACGTCGACCACATCGAGGGCCTGAGCCCGGCGATCTCGATCGAGCAGAAGTCGACCTCCCACAACCCGCGCTCGACCGTCGGCACCATCACCGAGGTCTACGACTACCTGCGCCTGCTGTTCGCCCGTGTCGGCACGCCGCGCTGCCCGGACCACCACTACCCGCTCGAGGCCCAGACCGTCGGCCAGATGGTGGACCAGGTCCTGGCCCTGCCCGGCGACCGCCGCTACATGCTGCTGGCGCCGGTGGTGCGCGACCGCAAGGGCGAGCACGCCCAGGTCTTCGACCAGCTGCGCGCCCAGGGCTTCGTGCGCGTGCGCGTCAACGGCGCGCTGCACGAGCTCGACGCCGTGCCCACCCTGGCCCTGCGCCAGAAGCACACCATCGAAGCCGTGGTGGACCGCTTCAAGCCACGCGAGGACCTCAAGCAGCGACTGGCCGAGAGCTTCGAGACCGCGCTCAAGCTGGGCGACGGCCTGGCCCAGGTCGTGGACCTGGACGACGAGAAGGCCGCACCGCTGCTGTTCTCGTCGAAGTTCAGCTGCCCGGTCTGCGACTACGCCCTTCCGGAGCTCGAGCCGCGCCTGTTCTCGTTCAACGCGCCGATGGGCGCCTGCCCGACCTGCGACGGCCTGGGCCAGACCCAGTTCTTCGACCCGGCCCGCGTCGTCGTGCATCCCGAGCTGAGCCTGGCCGCCGGCGCCATCCGCGGCTGGGACCGCCGCAACGCCTACTACTTCCAGCTGATCGCCTCGCTGGCCAAGCACTACGGCTTCGACGCCGACACCGCCTGGGAACAGCTCGACGAGGCCGTGCGCCAGGCGGTGCTGCACGGCAGCGGCGAGGAGGTGATCACCTTCACCTACCTCACCGAGTCCGGCGGCCGCACCCAGCGCAAGCACAAGTTCGAGGGCATCCTGCCCAACCTCGAGCGCCGCTACCGCGAGACCGAGTCGCAGGTGGTGAAGGAGGAGCTGGCCAAGTTCATCTCCGACCGCCCCTGCCCGGACTGCGGCGGCGCGCGCCTGAACCGCTCGGCCCGCAACGTCTTCGTCGCCGAGCGCACCCTGCCGGAGCTGACGAAGCTGCCGGTGGACGAGTCGCTGCAGTTCTTCTCGCACCTGAGCCTGTCGGGCTGGCGCGGCGAGATCGCCGCCAAGATCGTCAAGGAGATCCGCGACCGCCTGCGCTTCCTGGTGGATGTGGGCCTGGATTACCTCACGCTCGAGCGCAAGGCCGATTCGCTGTCCGGCGGCGAGGCGCAGCGCATCCGCCTGGCCTCGCAGATCGGCGCCGGCCTGGTCGGCGTGATGTACGTGCTCGACGAGCCCAGCATCGGCCTGCACCAGCGCGACAACGAGCGCCTGCTCGGCACCCTCACCCGCCTGCGCGACCTGGGCAACACGGTCATCGTCGTGGAGCACGACGAGGACGCCATCCGCCTGGCCGACCACATCGTGGACATCGGCCCGGGCGCCGGCGTGCACGGCGGCGAGGTGATCGCCCAGGGCAGCTACGAGGACGTGCTCAAGGCCCCGCGTTCGATCACCGGCGCCTACCTCTCCGGCCGCAAGCGCATCGAAGTCCCGGCGCAGCGGCACAAGCCCAACCCGAAGATGATGCTCGAGCTGCTCGGCGCCAGCGGCAACAACCTCAAGGACGTGGACCTGCGCATCCCCGCGGGCCTGTTCACCTGCATCACCGGCGTGTCCGGTTCGGGCAAGTCCACGCTGGTGAACGACACGCTCTACCACCTCGCCGCGAACGAGCTCAACGGCGCCTCGCACACGCCGGCGGCGCACCGCGAGGTGCGCGGGCTGGAGCTGTTCGACAAGGTGGTGGACATCGACCAGTCGCCGATCGGCCGCACGCCGCGCTCGAACCCGGCGACGTACACCGGCCTGTTCACGCCGCTGCGCGAGCTGTTCGCGCAGGTGCCGGAAGCGCGCGCCCGCGGCTACTCCCCGGGCCGCTTCAGCTTCAACGTTCGCGGCGGCCGCTGCGAGGCCTGCCAGGGCGACGGCGTGGTCAAGGTCGAGATGCACTTCCTGC
>VFQN01001783.1_pt1 | contig 34972 bp, 40 predicted proteins | sample 3512371 | NCBI WGS metagenome assembly VFQN01 (sample SAMN10412370, study PRJNA504923) | tailings metagenome | isolation source: Replicate 2 from Balatoc abandoned mine | place: Philippines: Itogon, Benguet | collected 2017-08-28 | reverse complement strand
GATCGATGAACTCCGAATGCACGATCAGCGGCTCGATGCCGGCCGTGTTGAGATAGCTCCAGGAGGAGAGCCGCGGGCTCTCGATCACCTGCCTTGCATGCTGGATCTGCTGCGGCGTGATCTCCGCGAACGGATCGTCGCTGTCCTCGAAGTAATAATCGACGGTCAGCGGCGGGCGGATGATCGCCACGGAGATGAAGCGCTTGCGGTCGTCGGAGAGCGAGGTGATGCTCTGCTGCAGGCGCACGCCGAGCGCGGTGTTGCGGTAGGCGGCATCGGGCTCGTTGACGAAGAGGCGAACCGCGCCGCCCTCGACGAGCGAGTAGATGAAGCTGCGGTTCTGCGTCACCTCGTTCTGGAAGACGGCGGTGAGCAGGCCCATCTGCTGCCACAGGCGGGCGCGTTCCAGCGCGAGGATGGACGAGCTCTGCACGTAGTAGATCAGCGAGGCGGCAAGCACATAGCCTGCGAGCACGACCGGGAAAATGAGGGAAAGGGCGCGTTTACCGAGCGTCACTGATCTGGGCCAGACTGCTGATGATGCGGCGGCGGGCCTGGACCGATTGCACGGTCAGTTCCTCCTGAAACTGGCTTTTGGCCAAGATTTCCGGTGCGGCATAGATTTCGGGATTGGAGCGTATGTCTTCCGGAAGCAGCGCCAGTGCGGCGGTGCTTGCGGTGGGCATGTTGAGCTTGACGGCGTTGCGGGCGCCGTTCCTGGCGTTGCTGATATAGTCGATCAGCTTCAGCGCCAGGGCCTTGTTGTTCGAGCGTTCGCTGACGGAGACGCAGTCGAGCCAGGAAAGCGTGCCTTCCTTCGGCACGACGTAGCGCCAGAGGCCCGGTGAGGAGACCTTGTCGTTCAGCGTGTACTGGTCGCCGCTGTAACCGAGCGCCATGTAGATGTTCGGACCCTTGTCCGGGCTCTGCACCGAGGTGACGACATAGTCGTAGGTGAGCACATAGGGCGCCTGCGCCTTCATCAGCTCGTAGGCCGCCTTCAGCGTCTCGTTGTCATTGGCGTTGACCGACTTGCCGAGCAGGGCGAGTGGCGCGACGAAGGCTTCGGCGTGGTCGCCGTACATGGCGATATGGCCGCGTAGGCTTTCGGCCGGCTTCATCATGTCCGCCCAGGAGGTCGGCGGCGTCGTGATCTTGTCGGAGCGGTAGAGGATGCCCATCGTGCCCCACAGATAGGGCACGCCGTAGCCGCCGCAGCGGCCGGACCAGCTTTCCGCATAGTCCTTCAGCGATGGGACGTTGTCGGCACTCAGCGTGGCGATGACGCCGCGTTTGCCGTAGAGCCGTGCGCCGTTCTCATTGGTTACGACGACGTCGACATTGGCGTTCGGATCGGCAAGGATCTTGTCCCGCACGTCGCCGCTGTCATAGAAGGTCTGGCGCACCTCGATGCCGGTTTCGGCAGTCCAGTCGGCAAGGATCTGCTCGTCGATATAGGCTTCCCAGATCAACAGGTTAAGCGTGGTCGCATGCGCCGGGCCCGCGGTGCCGAGGGCCGCCAGTGAGACTGCTGCAAGAAAAGCGCCGCGCATGCCGAAGGCCCCGTTGCCGTTACGTGCGGTGAGGATAGTCGGCAAGACTTTATGAAGCGTTACAACCTCTAAGCCTGTATTCGCTGGTGTTCAACCGTGGCACAGTCCTGCCGCTTTTGCCGGTCGTGATATATATTGTGGACGTGGCCGCGGCCTGCCGGGCCTGTGGTTGGCCTATAGCCGGCCGCACACTATGGTCGCCGACCGCGCCAACCCAGAGGAATTCGACATGGCCCCGACACCGCTCAAGATCGCGAACCTGATCGCCGCCGAGATCAAGGCGACCTCCGCGCAGGTTTCCGCCGCCGTGGCGCTCATCGACGAGGGGGCAACGGTGCCCTTCATCGCGCGCTACCGCAAGGAAGTGACCGGCGGTCTCGACGATACGCAGCTGCGCACGCTGTCCGAACGGTTGAGCTATCTGCGCGAGCTGGAGGCGCGCCGTGCCTCGATCCTCGAATCGATTGCGGGGCAGGGCAAGCTGACGGACGAGCTTGCGGCGAAGATCGCCACGGTTGCGACCAAGGCGGAGCTCGAGGACATCTATCTGCCCTACAAGCCCAAGCGCCGCACCAAGGCGGAGATCGCCCGCGAGCGCGGCCTCGGGCCGCTTGCCGAACAGATCCTCACGGACCGTGCACTGGTGCCGGCGGAGCTTGCCGAAAAATTCCTGTCGGCCGAGGTGCCCGACGTCAAGACGGCGCTGGAAGGCGCGCGTGACATCGTCGCCGAGCAGTTCACGGAAAATGCCGATCTCCTGAAGCGCCTGCGCGAATACATGAAGGACAACGCCTTCCTGCGCTCGCGGGTCGTTGAGGGGAAAAAGGAGGCCGGGGCGAAGTTCTCCGACTACTTCGACCATACCGAACGCTGGGCGGCGGTGCCGGGGCACCGGGCGCTCGCCATGCTGCGCGGCTGGAACGAGGAGTTCCTGTCGGTCGACATCGTCGTCGACCAGGACAGCACCGAGGCCGTCAAGCCGGTGGAACGCATCATCGCTTCCTTCTATGCCATCGGCACGAAGCCGGGCGACAAGTGGCTGGCCGAGGTGATCGGCTGGACCTGGCGGGTGAAACTCTCCATGTCGCTGTCGCTCGACCTGATGCGCGAGATGCGCGAACGCTCCGAGGAGGAAGCGATCCGCGTCTTTGCCCGCAATCTCAAGGACCTGTTGCTCGCCGCTCCTGCCGGCACGCGCGCCACGATGGGCCTCGACCCGGGCATCCGCACCGGCGTCAAGGTCGCCATCATCGACAACACCGGCAAGGTGCTCGAGACGACGACCGTCTACCCGTTCCCGCCGAGGAACGATGTGCGCGGCACACAGGCTGAGCTAGCGTCGCTCATCCGCAAGCACAAGATCGAGCTGATCGCCATCGGCAATGGCACCGGCAGCCGCGAGACGGAAAAGCTCGTCGCCGATCTGCTCGACCAGCTGCCGGCACCCAAGCCCACCAAGGTCATCGTCTCGGAAGCCGGTGCCTCCGTCTATTCCGCCTCGGAAACGGCGGCCGCCGAATTTCCGAACCTCGACGTCTCGCTGCGCGGTGCCGTTTCCATCGCCCGCCGTCTGCAGGATCCGCTTGCCGAACTGGTGAAGATCGAGCCGAAGTCGATCGGCGTCGGCCAGTACCAGCACGATGTCGACCAGGGAAAGCTCTCCCGCTCGCTGGATGCGGTTGTGGAAGACGCGGTGAACGCCGTCGGCGTCGATCTCAACACCGCCTCCGCGCCGCTTCTCGCGCGCGTCTCCGGCCTCGGCAAATCCTCGGCCGAAGCGATCGTCGCGCATCGTGATGCCAATGGCCCGTTCGAAAGCCGCAAGGAGCTGATGAAGGTCTCGCGCCTTGGTGCGCGCACCTTCGAGCAATGCGCCGGGTTCCTGCGCATTCCGAACGGCAAGGAGCCGCTTGACGCGTCCTCGGTGCATCCCGAAGCCTATGGCGTCGCCAAGAAGATCGTCGCGGCCTGCGGGCGGGACGTGCGCGCGCTGATGGGCGACAGTGCGGCGCTGAAGCAACTTGACCCGAAGGTGTTCGTCGACGAGCGCTTTGGCCTGCCGACGGTCAAGGACATCCTTGCTGAACTGGAAAAACCCGGCCGCGACCCGCGTCCGGAATTCCGGACCGCGACCTTTGCCGACGGCATCGACGACATCAAGGACCTCAAGGTCGGCATGCTCCTGGAGGGCACGGTGACGAACGTGGCCGCCTTCGGCGCCTTCGTCGATATCGGCGTGCATCAGGACGGCCTCGTGCACGTGTCCCAGCTCGCCGACCGCTTCGTCAAGGACCCGCACGAGGTGGTCAAGGCCGGCGACGTGGTGAAGGTGCGCGTCACCGAGGTGGATGTGCCGCGCAAGCGCATCGGCCTCACCATGCGCAAGGACGGCGGCGCGCCAGCCGCCCGCGACAATGCTCCGCGGGGCGACAAGAATGCCCAGATGCAGCCGAAGTTCAGCCAGGCGGCCCCCAAGCAGCAGGCGCCCTCGCAAGGCGCTTTCGGTGCAGCGCTCGCCGAGGCGATGAAGCGAAAATAAGGCAAAGCCCTAGTTTTCCTAATGGCTGTCGGCAGAAATCGTCGTTTGTCTTGAATCGCCTCACCGCCCATAGTCGCGGTGTGGGCGGGCTCAAGCGGGCCGGGTGTTGCAAAGCGCGCCCGGTGTCCGGCAAACAGGAAACAAGACATGACGATGACGATTTCACGCCGCCAGGCCATGGCCGGCGCTCTCCTTGCTATTCCCGCGGTTTCCGCGCTGACGGCCGGCACCAGCCGCGCCGCCGGCGAGGATCTCGCGCAACGGCTTGCCGCGCTGGAGGCGCGTCACGGCGGGCGCATCGGCGTTGCCATACATAATCTTTCGACGGGCGCGCGGCTCGGCCACAACACGGATGAACGCTTCCTGATGTGCAGCACCTTCAAGGCGCTGCTGGCGGGCCATATCCTCGCCCGGGTGGATCGGGGAGAGGAGACGCTGGACCGGCGCATCGTCGTGAAGAAGGCGGACCTCGTGGACTGGTCGCCGGTGGTGGAAACGCGTGTCGGCGGGAAGGGCATCTCGATCGCCGAACTCTGCGAGGCGATCATCACGTTCAGCGACAATGCCGCCGCCAACCTGCTGCTTGCCGCATCGGGCGGGCCGGAGGCCGTCACGGCGTTCCTGCGCGGCCTTGGCGATGCGGTAACGCGGCTCGACCGCACGGAGCCGACGCTCAACTACCATGAGACGCCGGACGACGTGCGCGACACGACGACGCCGACCGCCATGGTGGAGACGCTGCGCAGGCTGGTTTTTGCCGACGTGCTGTCGGCGCGTTCGAAGGCGCAGCTTGCCGCCTGGCTGGTGATGAACAAGACGGGCGACGCGCGGCTGCGCGCGGGTTTTCCGGCGGACTGGATGGCCGGCGACAAGACCGGCACCAACGGTGACAAGGCCGGCAATGCCAACGACGTCGCCATCGCCTGGTCGCCGGACCGCGGCGCCATCATCGTTGCAGCCTTCTGCGAAATCCCCGGCATTTCCGGCGACGAGCGCAATGCCGTCATTGCCGAGATCGGGCGCATCGCGGCCGAGGTCTGAGACGTTACGGTTCAAGCCGAGGCGCCGCCCTTGCGACGGTGCCTCAGTCCTCCAGGTCGCCCTTGAGCGCTGAAAGAACGTTCATCGCATGGCCGGCATACTGGCTGATCCAGCGGTCATGGATTGCCTGGATCGGCAGGGCATTGAGGTGGTTCCAGCGTTCGCGGCCCTCACGGCGGGCGACGATCAGCTCCGCCTCTTCAAGCACCTTGAGGTGCTGCATGACCGTGCAGCGGTCCATTTCCCCGAAACGCTCGCACAGTGCGCCCGTCGTCAGCGGCGCATCCTTGATTGCGTCCAGCATCTGCCGCCGTTTGCCATTGGCCAGCGCCTTGAAAACGGCGTCCTGTTTCGATTCGCTTGACATGTTATGTTTTTATAACATATTTTGACGGCAGACAAGATCGAAAGGGGCGCTTCTGCCCCGGAAGGAGGACGGCATGACGCTGGAATTTCGTGTGAACGGGCGCATCGGCAAGTCGGTTGCCGAGGTGTTCGATGCGGTGGTCAATCCGAAGAAGCTCAGCGGCTACTTCACCACCATCGGCGGGGCGAGCGCCCCGCTGGTCGAGGGCACGACGGTCACCTGGTGGGGCATGGCCCCGGTCGTCGTCGACGAGGTGGAGGAGAACGCCCTGATCGTCTTCCGCTGGGATGCCATGGTGGACGAGGGGGAGGCGCCCTACAGGACGCGCGTCGAGATGCGCTTCAAGCCGCTGGAGGACGGCGGCACGATGGTGACCATCGCCGAGACCGGCTGGCGCGACAACGCCCGCGGCCAGAAAGCATCCTACATGAACTGCGAGGGCTGGTCGCAGATGCTGGCCTGCATGAAGGCCTATGTCGAATACGGCATCAACCTGCGCGAGGGCTATTACCCGAGCGAGCTCAAGGGCGTCGTCGCCTCCGAGCAGCAGGATTTCACTTGAAACGGGAGGTTTGCAATGACAGCTGACATCAAGGGCGGCATCAACATCGCCATGAAGGTTCCCTCGCACCAGTACGAGGCGACACTCGCCTTCTACCGCGACGTCGTCGGGCTCGAGCCCTTCGACGACAAAGCCCCGGCAAGGGGGTTCCTGCTCGGCCCGAACCGGTTGTGGATCGACGAGGCGCCGGGCTACAGCCAGGCGGAGGTCTGGCTCGAACTCTTCACGCCCGACCACACGGTCGCTCTCGGCCATCTCGAGCAGAACGGCGTCGTGCGCTGCGACCCGATCGAAGATCTGGGCGCAGGCTTTCGCGGCGGCTGGGTGATGAACCCGGCCAATATCGTGCACATGGTGCGCGAGCCCGACGCCTGGTGATGAAAACGGTTCGGGGACGGGCGCAAGGCCGTCCCCGAACGAGGCCTCAGATGGCGGCGGGCGGTGTCAGGCCGTCGGCAGCCGCCATCGGCACCGGCTGGTCGACCGGTGCCTGGTGCTGCAGCACGACGACGCGGCTGCCGGTCGGCACGCGGCCGTAGAGGTCGATGATGTCCTGGTTGAAGAGGCGGATGCAGCCGCTCGACACCGCCTTGCCGATCGACCAGGGCTCGGACGTGCCGTGGATGCGGAAGAGCGTGTCCTTGCCGTCCTTGTGCAGATAGAGCGCGCGCGGCCCCAGCGGGTTGGTAAGGCCCGGCTCCATGCCGCCGGCCCATTTCAGGTTCCGTTCCGGCTCGCGCTCGATCATGTTCTGGGTGGGCGTCCAGCGCGGCCATTGCGCCTTGCGGCCGATGCGTGCGCCGCCCTCGAATTCCAGCCCCGCCTTGCCGACGCCAATGCCGTAGCGCATTGCCATGCCTTCGCCCTGCACGAGGTAGAGGAAGCGGTTCTGCGTGTCGATGACGATGGTGCCGGCCGGCTCGGCCGTCTGGTAGGCGACCAGCTGGCGGAAATATTTCGGGTTCACCTTGCTGATGTCCATCGCCGGCAGGGGAAAACGCTCTTCCGGATGCGGTCCGTACATGGCGACATGTATCGGGTCCGGTCCCTTCTTCACCGGCTTTGCGGTGGTGGCGCAGCTTGCGAGCGTTGCCGCAAGGGCGAGGAGGGCGAGGGGGCGGAGAGCCGCGAAAGCGCGGGCACGGGACACACACATGAGGGGGGCACCTGTCGTTTTTCAATTCCGAAATCTGGCTTGAAAGCCTTGCGCGGGTTCTTTGTCGGCAAAGCGGGCATCGGCGCGGCGAGAAAAAAGCGAAACTGTGGCAATGGCTTGGGTGTGTCCTTGCGGCCACGCGTCGTTCCGTCGCACATGCCGTGCCGCTTGCTCCCGCGCGGGCGAGGGCGTAAGGCTTTTGCCATGCAATGGAGTGAGGAAGCCATCGTTCTCGGCGTGCGGCGCCACGGCGAAAGCTCTGTCATCGTCGAGGTGATGACGCGCAGCCGTGGCCGGCACCTCGGCATGGTGCGCGGCGGGCGCTCGCGGACCATGCAGCCGGTGCTTCAGCCCGGCAATTCCGTCGATGTCACCTGGCGGGCGCGGCTCGACGAGCATCTCGGCGAGTTCCGCATCGAGCCGCTGGAACTGCGCGCCGGGCGGCTGATGGAGACGGCGACCGCCGTCTACGGCGTGCAGGCCATGGCGGCGCTGCTGCGCTTCCTGCCGGAGCGCGACCCGCATCCCCATCTCTACGAGGCGCTTTCCGTCATCCTCGATCACCTGCACGAGCCGGCCGATGCCGGCGAACTCTTCGTGCGCTTCGAACTCGCCGTGCTCAACGATCTCGGCTTCGGCCTCGATCTTTTCGAATGTGTCGCGACGGGCAGCCGCGAAAACCTCTGTTACGTGTCGCCGAAATCCGGCCGTGCCGTTTCGCGCGAAGCCGGCGCACCCTGGGCGGACAAGATGCTGGCACTACCGGCCTTTCTCGGCGACGAGCGACGACACGCCGCCGATGCCGCCGCCCTCGCGGACGGCTTCCGGCTGACAGCCTTCTTCCTCAACCGGCATGTCTGCGAACCGCGCGGGCTGGAACTCGCCAGCGCCCGCGAGGGCTTCATCCAGGCGGCCCTGAAGGCGCTCGGCACGCCGAGGCACGATCAACCCCGAGAGGCGCATGCATGACGGTCGAAATCTACCCCGGGCTGACGGTTTCTGGCGTCGGTACGCTGCCGCTCGACGTGGTGAAGCGCGACGGCGGGCTGAAAGTGCTGCAGGCGATGCTGGCCGGCGACCTGCCGGCCCCGCCGATGGCGAAGACGCTCGCCTTCAGCATGACGGAGGTGGAGGACGGCCGCGTCGTCTTTGCCGGCCTGCCGTCTGTCGACCATCTCAATCCGCTCGGCACGGTGCACGGCGGCTGGACGGCAACGGTGATGGATTCGGCGCTCGGCTGCGCCGTTTTCTCCGTCATCAAGCCGGGCGAAGCCTATACGACGATCGAGTTCAAACTGAATCTCGTGCGCCCCGTCCTGCCCGGCATGGGTGAGGTGTTCTGCGAAGGCAGGATCGTGCATCGCGGCCGTACCATCGCCACGTCGGAAGCCTGGCTGCGCGACGGAAACGGCAAGCTGCTCGCCCATGGCACTGAAACCTGCGCCATCTTCCCGATCGAAAACCTGATGCGCTAGGACCGATCGCCCTTCAGCCCTTGCCGGCCTGCAAACGGCACTTTTGCGCGCTTCCGGTGCTCACGTACTTTAAGTACGCTGCGCTCCGGGTCCCGCAAAAGCACCTTTTTCGGCTCGGCATAGGCTGAATGTCGATCGGTCTTAAGGGTCTCCAGCCGAAGCGGCACCGGATGCGGCGGCTGATAGGCACGTGCAGCAATTCCGCTGAACCGGGGGCTGCGAAGTTGCTCCAGACAGGCTGCAGGCATCGGCCCTGCTGCCGATGGCTCAATGGCTGTTACAGGTCGAAAGCACTTCCCAGTGCGCGTGCAGCGCAGCGAAATCACCACCGGCTTCGATGATCTCGACGACATGGCTGAACTGGTCGCGGGCGCCGGTCTTTTCGCCGGCCAGCCGGAGGCGGGCCGTGCCGGCCGCAGGATCCCCGGTCACATCCGCAATTCCATCGAGGCGGGTGGCGCGCAGGAGGGCGGCGGCGCGGCGCGTTTCGTTCTGCACGTTGATCGGTGTGGCATAGCCATAAGCGGTGGTCAGCGGGCTCTTTCCGGCAGCGACCGGCATCCATGTCAGCGTGCCGTTTTCCATCACCAGCGGCGCCGCGTCGAAGGTGACCGGCATCCAGTCCTCTTCCGCGTCGGCGGAAAAATGCGCGACCTGGAGCGTGCCGTCGTCGAGGAGGTCCGGGCCGTCGGCGCGGCTGCCGGACTGCCAGGTGCGGTTTGTGACGAACTTGTAGAGATGCCCGGATTCGCCGGCATCGCCGCAATAGACGACCACGCGGCCATCCCGGTTGACGAGGCAGGCGAGGGCGCCATGCCGCAAGCGGCCGAGGGCGGTCCGTTTTTTCGGGGCGGCGTCCGGATTCCGCGGATCGACCTCGACGACCCAGCCCGCAGGGGCGGCGGATCCCTCATCGAAGCAACGGGCGTCGCCATGAAAATCCGCCTCCGCCATCAGCCGCGTGCCCCAGGGGGTAAGGCAGCCGGCGGTGGCGATGCGCTGGCTTGAAGCCAAGCGGAGCGCGGCGGGGGCCAGGCGTTTTGCCGGGGCCTCGCCGGCGGCTGGCGTCAAAGGCTGTCCGTCCGTGCGGGCGGCGGTGCATCGACCGAGAAGATTGCCGAGGCTGCGAACGATGGCATGCGCATAGCCGTCCCGGGGCTGCCGGCCCGCCTGCGTGGCGGTGGCATTGCGAAGGGTCTGGGTCATGGCGGGCTCCGGTTGCTCCTGGAAATAGGTCATTGTGCCCGCCTTGCATGAAAACCATGCGACAACCCGAAGAGAATACCGGCTTCAAACGTAACCCCGTTTAGTCTTTGGAAAAAACCGGGTAGTCTCCGCGCCCGGACAATGCCCGCGTTGGAGTCGCAATGCTCGAAATCCTCTCCCTGGTCGCGATCGGCCTGGCGCTCTATACCCTCAATGCATCGCGAAACAGCGCGCAGAAACTCGGCGAGGAGGTGATGCGGCTGAAGCGCGAAGTCGAGGCGCTGAAGGCCGGAGATTTGACGGCGCCAGTGGAGACGGTGGCTGTGGAAGCGACCGAGGCCATCTCCGAAGAGGCGGCCGAGGAGCCGGTGCCGGCCGATTTCGCAAGCCCCTGGGCGGCGTCGCAGGCGGCGGGGGCGGACGAGGCCGAGAAGGGCCGGGCGATCTTTGGCGGCACGCCCGCCGGTCCCGCCGAAACGGTTGCTGCGAGCGAGGGGCTGGACGAAGCCGTTGTGGCGGCCTCTGCCACTCCCGCGGCCGCGGCAAAGCCGAAGGAAAGCTTCGAAAGCCGCATCGGCGCGCGCTGGGCCGTCTGGGTGGGCGGCATCGCGCTCGCGCTCGGCGGCATCTTCATGGTCAAGTATTCCATCGAGGCTGGGCTGCTCAGCCCGGCGGTGCGGCTGTCGCTGGCCGCCGTCTTCGGCCTCGTGCTCATGGCCGTCGGCGAGTTCGTGCGCCGCCGCACGCTGCCGGTCATCGCGAATGCCTTCCAGAACGCGATGATCCCCGGCGTGCTGACCGCTGCCGGCGCCATAACACTGTTTGCCGTCACCTATGTTTCCTACGAGTTCTACGGCTATTTCGGCCCGCTGACGGCCTTCGTGCTGCTCGCCGCCGTGGCCTTCGCGACGATCGGCCTGTCGCTCCTGCACGGGCAGGCGCTGGCCGGCCTCGGCCTGCTGGCCTCTCTCGTGACGCCTGCGCTGGTCGCGACCGAGGAGCCGAGTGCCTGGGGCCTTTTCGGTTTCCTCTCCGTCGCCTGGCTTGCCACCTTCGCCGCCGCGCGCATCCGTCGCTGGCTGGTCGTGCCGGCGCTGGCCAGTGCCGGCATGGCGCTCTGGGCGGTGCTCTATCTTTCGGAGGCGAGCACGGTCGAGGTCGTGCCGATGCTTCTCGCCCTGCTCGTGATGGCGCTTGGCCTGGGGCTGATCTGGCCGGGCAACATTACGGCGGACGACCTGCCGCCCTCAACGGGCGCCGCCGCCGCCGATCCGCTGGACCGCCTGCTTGCCCCGCCCGCGGTCGCCGTATCGCTGACCGGCGCGCTGGCCTTGACCTTCCCGGCGCTGATCCTCGCCAATGCCGTCCCGGCGCTCGCCCGGGCAGACTATGGCTTTGCGGCGATCGTGATGGCGCTTGCCCTGCTCGGCGCGCTGCGCGGCTGGGCGATCTATCCCGCGCTCTTTTCCGCCATCACGGCCGTGGTCGGCGTCGGGGCGATGGTGATCCGGCCCGGCGGCCTGTTGTTCGACGATTTCTCCTCGCTGGCCCCGCCGATACTGGACAATGCCTCGGTGCTGCCGCCGCCAGCATCGTTGCCGGTACCGATGATCGCCGTCGTGCCGGTCAATCTGCTGCTGCTCCTTGCCGTGGCCTATGCGGCGGTCGGTGTTGCGGCGGTGCGCCTGCGCATGACGGGGTCCTCCGCCTTTTCCGCGCTCTGGAGCCTCATCGCTCCGGCCGTGCCCTTCGTTGTTGTCGCCCTGAGCTTCCTCCATTTCGGCAACCTCTCCTTTGACCTCAAGCACGGTCTTCTCGCCGTGGCGCTCGGTCTCGCCTTCTTCGCTGCGGCAGAGGCCTTTTCGCGCGGACGGGCGGAGGAGGGGCTGTTCATTCCGCAATGGACGCTCGTTGCCGGCGGCTTTGCTTTCCTCGTGCTGGCGCTGCACGCCATGACGGACGGCCTTGCCACCACACTCGGCATCGCGATCCTCGGCGCTGCCGCCGTCTTCGCGACGCGCCTTCGCCGCTGGCCGGTCCTGCCCTGGCTGATGGCAGGGGCGGCGGCCGTGGTTGCCGGCCGCATCGGCTGGGAGCCGACCATCGTCGGCGCGGCCAACCTTTCGAAGACGCCGGTCTTCAACCAGCTGCTTGCCGGCTACGGCATTCCGGCTGCTCTTCTCGCGCTCTCGGCCTTCGAACTGCGCCGCTGGCCGGGCGAGAAAATTCGCAACCTGCTGCAGGCGCTGGCCAGCCTGTTCGTGCTGCTGACGGCGGCGATCCTCGTGCGCCACGGCATGAATGGCGGGGTGCTGGACAGCTCCGTGCCGACGCTCGGCGAGCAGTCGATCTACACGCTGCTGGTCATCGGCGCCGCGGGTATCCTGATGTCGCTCGACCTGAAATCGCCGAGCCCGGTCTTCCGCTACGGTTCCATGGTGGTCGGCGGGCTCTCGGTCCTGTCCATCCTCAGCGCCCATTTCGTTGGCCTCAACCCCTATTTCACCGGCGAACTGCTCGGTAAATGGCCGTTCCTGGATCTGCTTTTCGTCGGCTATCTCCTGCCTGGCATCGCCTATGGCGGGCTTGCCCTCTATGCGCGCGGCCGGCGGCCGATGCCCTATGTGATCATGCTGGCGCTGACCGGCGTGGCGCTCGCCTTCGCCTGGGTCACGCTCAGCGTGCGTCGCTACTGGCATGGCGAGGGCATTGCCGACTGGAAGGGGTTCCTCCAGCCGGAGACCTACACCTATTCGGTCGTCTGGCTGCTACTCGGCGTTCTGCTGCTGGTGGTCGGCTCGAAGTTCGATTCCAAGAGCATCCGCCTTGCCTCCGCCGGTCTCGTGCTGATCGCGGTGGTCAAGGTCTTCCTGATCGACATGGCCAATCTCGAGGGCATCCTCAGGGCGCTCTCCTTCATCGGGCTCGGCGCGGTGCTGATCGGTATCGGGCTGTTCTACCAGAAGATCCTGTCGGGAAAGTCCGGGACCGGCGAAAAGGCGGAATTGAACGCCGAGGCGTGACAGGATAGTCAGGGCAACCAATGATGGATTGCCCATGACCTTCGCCTGTCTCGCCGCCGCCTTCTCGCCCCTCGGGGCCCTTGCCGAACGCCTGCTGCCGCAGGCCTTCTCTGCCGATGACGGCTCGCACGATGCCGCGCATCTCATCCGTGTGTGGAAGAGCGCGCGCCGCATCCAGGCGGAGGAGGGCGGTGACATACGGTTGCTGGCCGCCGCCGTGCTGCTGCATGATTGCGTGGCGGTGGAAAAGAACTCGCCGCTGCGCGCCGAAGCGTCACGCCTTGCAGCCGAAAAGGCGGCCGGTCTGCTTGCTGCCGAAGGCTGGAGCGAAGCGGACGTGGCCGCCGTCGCCCGTGCCATCCTGACGCACAGTTTCTCCGCCAATCTCGCTCCCAAGACACTGGAGGCGAAGATCCTGCAGGACGCCGACCGGCTCGACGCGATCGGTATGATCGGTGCTGCGCGCTGCTTCTACATTGCCGGCCGCATGGGCAGTGGCCTCTACGATCCGCTGGACCCGCTCGGCGAAAACCGCCCGCTCGACGACAAGGCCTTCGCCATCGACCATTTCGAGGTCAAGCTCTTCAAACTGGCTGACGGGTTCCAGACGGCGGCGGGTGCGCGCATGGCCGGCGAGCGGACGGAGCGCCTGCGGGCGATCCGCAGCATGCTGCTGGATGAAATCTGAAGAAAAACATGCTTTTGTGCCGCTGCATTGAATCCGATCGGCAGGCCGTTGAATCAAAGTTTTAGGAAAGGTCGCCCGCATGAAGGTCGAAGGTCTCAACATCCACCCGCTGAAGAGCGGCCGGGCCATTCCCGTCGAAAGCGCCGCCGTGCGTCTCGACGGCCTTGCCGGCGACCGACGTTTCATGGTCGTGGAGCCGGACGGCCGCTTCATCACCCAGCGTGAGCTGCAGGCGCTGGCCCGCGTCGAGGCGACGGCCGTCGGCGACAGCCTGCATCTCGAAATGGAAGGCCGCCAGCTTTTTGCGAGCTTCGATCCGGAGGACCGCCTCGACGTGACCGTCTGGGACAGCCCGGTCAATGCTGCCGTCGCCGACGAGGCCGTCAACGAGGTCCTGTCGGACTGGCTCGCCCGTCCGGTCAGGCTCGTGCACATGGACGCGCGGGCCGAGCGACTGGAGGGTGAGGAGTGGGCCGGCAGCCCGGCGCCTGTCGGTTTTGCCGACGGCTTCCCCGTTCTCGTAACGACCACCGGCTCGCTTTCCGACCTCAACCGTACCCTCGTCGCCAAGGGCCAGGAGCCTGTCGGCATGGAGCGCTTCCGCACCAACATCCTCGTCTCCTGTGGCGATCCCTGGGTGGAGGACCTGTGGGAAGCGATCGAGATCAACGGCATCACCTTCGATTTCGTCAAACCCTGCGCCCGCTGCATCATGACCACGCAGGACCAGAAGACCGGCGAGCGCATCGGCGGCAACCCGATCCAGGGCCTTGCCGAAAAGCGCATGTCTGCCGACCGCCGCGTGCCCGGCGTGCTCTTCGGCTGGAACGCCGTGCCCCGCAGCGAGGGCGAGATCCGCCTCGGCGATACGGTGCGCGTGACGAAGACGCGCACCGAGCGCTGGCCGATGAAGGTGCGGGCTTGAAGTCAGGCTAACGTGTTTTCCGCGCGAAACCGCGCCCCCCATTCCCGGCTGGTTTCGTCGGCCAACTTCCTCACGCCGGGCGCAACGCGATCGGCGGCTGCCGGATCCAGCCCCAGGTGGAGGAGGATGGTCCGTAAGGTGGCGCGCGGATCGTCGGATAGATCGTCATAAGAAAGGCGAAGCGGTGCTATCGCCTCGCGTTCGAACCACGTCTCCCACGCGCGGTCATAGGCCGTCATCGTCTCGACGTGGGCTCGGATGGCGTCTCGGTCGTAGACAGGCGCGCGATTCGGCGCGGTCCGCTCCAGTTCCGTGCCGTCCGGGGCGAGATGCCACAATCCGGTCTGTTCTGCTTTAAGGTAGGAAACCGCCTGCGCGAGCTTGTCGGTGCGCGTCAGGTGAATGAAGAGCGTCGTGCCGAAGATCCGTTGGATGCGTTCGCAATCGCTGAGATTGCCGGGGTGGAGGATCGCGAGCTTCTCGCAGAGGAAATCGAAGCGGTGCCTCTGCTGGCGAAGTCCGAAAATTGCTGTATCCCCGCGTCCCTTGCGGTTCGCAGCCTCGAAGATCGTTTCGAGCAATTCGCGCTCCGCCACTGTTTCCACCAGTATGAGACCAAGCCTCGTCAGCCAGTCGGGCAAGGTCGGACGGTAGAAGAGTGAGGCCGGGTTTCCGGCGATGCCAGTCGCCGCCAGGAGTTTGCACAGCAGGGTGCTTCCGCTGCGCGGAGAGGTGCAGATGATATACGAGTTGTATCGTGCCATGTCGGCCCGACTATCGTCGGCGTGTGACAGCCTGATGTCGGGCCGGCGTGCTCATGCTGCCTTTCAAACCCAGCCGCGTCGCTTGAAATAGAGGAACGGCATCAAAGCCGAGATGATCATCAGGCCGACCGCATAGGGATAGCCGAAGCGCCATTGGAGCTCCGGCATCAGCTCGAAGTTCATGCCGTATGCCGAGGCGACCAGCGTCGGTGGCAGGAAGACGACCGAGGCGACGGTGAAGATCTTGATGATCTGGTTCTGCTCTAGATTGATCAGGCCGAGCGTCGCGTCGAGCAGGAAATTGATCTTGCCCGAGAGGAACGCCGCATGGTCGCCGAGCGATGCGGCATCGCGCTGCACGAGCTTGACGAGCTGGCGGATGTCCTTCGACGGCCGTCGGGCTGGGCTCTCCACCGCCGCGTGATAGGCGACGAGACGCGAGATGCTGACGAGGCTTTCGCGCACGCCGGAGAGGAATTCGCGCTTGCGGCCGAGCTGATCGATCAGTGGCTCGAGGTCGCGCGTCTTCTTGGTGGACGAGCCCTTCTTGCTGCGGAAGACCTCTCGAGATATGCCGTCGATCTCGTTGCCGAGCCGCTCCAGCACGTCCGCCATGCGATCGATGACCGCCTCGATGACGCCGAGCATCACGTCCTCGCCGGTCTCGTAGCTGTGGCCGTTGCCGCGCAGCGCCCGATTGCAGAAGGTCACGAAGGGCTTTGCATCCGCATGGCGCACCGTCACCAGCGTCGGGCCGGTGAGGATGAAGGTTACCGGCATCTTCATCGGTTCGTCGCCGTCGAGATTGGTGAGCGCCGTCATCGTCATGAATTCCGCGCCGTCCTCCTGGTAGAGGCGGGCCGACAGCTCGATATCCTCCATTTCCTCCCGCGTCGGGATCGAAATGCGGAGCGCCGCCTCCACGTCCGCCACCTCTTCGGGTGTCGGGCTCAGGAGATCGTACCAGAGGGCAGGGGCGATCGCCTGCTCGATGGCCGGGTTGGAAATTTCGCGCAGGCAGAAGCGGTCTGCCCTGCGGGCATAGATTTGCAGCATGCTTTACTCCTTGGAGGCATTCTCGCCGTCCGGAGCAAAGCCTTTTCGGGGCTCTTACCGGATCGGTCGCTCGATTGCTCTCGATAGTCGACTGTCGGGGTCCATGATCTTATCCGGGTTCGGTTGGCGCCGTGTGACGCCTGGAGGGGACATGCGCTCAAAATACCGTGGCGTCAAGCACATCCGGCGCCATGCCCGGTGCCGGGATTTCATCAATCCGGCTGATCGTCCGGTCAATTAAATTCGCTTTTGTTAATGCATGGCGCCGCGTAGTGTCCGGCCACACACTCCCGGAGACCCACCATGTCCACCCCATCCGTCGTTGCGGCGCCTGCCGCGAGCCGGCCCATGCCGTGGCTCATCATTCTTGCCGGCTCGCTGATCGCCGTGCTCACCTTCGGCCCACGCTCGGCGATGGGCTTTTTCCAGCTGCCCATGCTGCAGGATACCGGCTGGGACCGCACCACGTTCGGCCTCGCCATGGCGCTGCAAAACCTTGCCTGGGGCGTCAGCCAGCCGTTCTTCGGCGCGATTGCCGACAAGTTCGGCACCTGGCGGGTCTTGCTTGTCTCGGGTCTCGTCTATGCGCTTGGCCTGGTCCTCATGTCGTTCGGCACCTCGCCGCTCTGGCTGCATGTCGGCGGCGGCGTGCTGGTCGGGCTTGGTGTCGGGGCCGGCTCCTTCGGCATCCTGCTGTCGGCCTTCGCGCGCAATGTGACGCCGGACCAGCGCTCCATGGCCTTCGGTATCTGCACGGCCGCAGGCTCTGCCGGCATGTTCCTCTTCGCGCCGCTGTCGCAGGGCCTCATCAGCGCCTATGGCTGGTCGGACAGTCTCGTCTATCTCGGCATGCTGATGCTCATCGTGCCGTTGCTCGGTATTCCGCTGCGCGGCAATTCCTCCTCCGGCATCACATCGGCAAACGAATACAAGCAGACCATCGGCGAGGCGCTGCGCGAGGCGCTCGGCCATCGCAGCTACCTGCTGCTGGTCGCCGGCTTCTTCGTCTGCGGTTATCAGGTCGCCTTCATCACCGCGCATTTCCCGGCCTATCTCGGCGATATCGGCATCGATGCGCGTTATGCGGTCATCGCACTGGCGCTGATCGGCTTCTTCAACATCATCGGTTCGCTCGCCGCCGGCTTCATCGGCCAGCGCTACTCGAAGCCCTATTTCCTCGCCTATATCTATCTCGCACGCTCGGTCGCGGTGGCGGCCTTCATCCTTCTGCCCAAGTCGCCGGCCTCGGTCATCGTCTTCGCCATCGTCATGGGCCTGCTCTGGCTCTCCACCGTGCCGCCGACCAACGGTCTCGTCGCCATCATGTTCGGCACGAAACATCTCGGCCTGCTCGGCGGCATCGTCTTTCTCTCGCACCAGGTCGGCTCGTTCCTCGGCGTGTGGATGGGCGGCTATCTCTACGATCATTTCGGCACCTACGATCCGGTCTGGTGGCTCGGCGCGGCGCTCGGCGTCTTCGCGGCGATCGTGCACTGGCCGATCGAGGAAAGGGGCGTCGTACGCCCGGCCGCCGCCTGACCTAAAACGGTACCGCCGCCCGAAGGAATTCGGGCGGCGGTTCTTGCAAACCGTCACAAAAGTTTCTAAATCTGAACCACCGGCAATGCCGGTTTTGTTTTGGAGCTATTATGCTCAAACTGAGCAAAATAGACTTTCCGCCGGAGGATGGCGGGAGAAAGGGAGGGTTCCATGACCGTTCTGGCCCAGCATGCGGGGATGGCCGAAGCCGCTCGTCCGCTGACTGCCGCGGAGCGCTTCGGCGTCGTCGAGAAACCGGATCTGACCTTCACGCCCGAGATCGCCCGCGAGACGGAACACCTCTACGAGAAGGTGAAACAGTTCATTCCCGCCTTCGAATGGCCGGTCTACGCGCCCTATGTCGCCGCCATCAACCGGTTGAAGAGGGAGCGCGGTGCGGTCATCCTCGCGCACAATTACCAGACGCCGGAAATCTTCCACTGCGTCGCCGATATCGTCGGCGATTCGCTGCAGCTCGCCCGTGACGCCACGAAGGTGGATGCCGAGATCATCATCCAGTGCGGCGTGCATTTCATGGCCGAGACCTCGAAGCTGCTGAACCCGGAAAAGACGGTGCTCATCCCCGATGCCCGGGCCGGCTGCTCGCTGTCGGATTCGATCACCGGGGAAGATGTACGCCTGCTCAAGCAGCGTTATCCCGGCGTGCCGGTCGTCACCTATGTCAACACCTCGGCCGATGTGAAGGCGGAGACGGACATCTGCTGCACCTCTTCCAACGTGCTTGCCGTGATCGAAAGCCTGGAGAGCGACACCGTGCTCTGCATCCCGGACGAGTACCTGGCGATGAACGTCGCCAAGCAGACGAACAAGAAGATCCTGACCTGGAAAGGGCACTGCGAGGTGCACGAGCGCTTCACGGCGGCTGAGCTGCTTTCTTACAAGGAGGCCCATCCCGGTATCGAGATCATCGGCCATCCGGAGTGCCATCCCGACGTCATCGCCGTCTGCGATTTCGCCGGCTCCACCTCCGGCATGATCAACTACGTGAAGGACAATCGTCCGTCGCGCGTGCTGCTCGTCACCGAATGCTCCATGGCCTCCAACATCCAGGCCGAGCTGCCGGGCGTCGATTTCGTCAAGCCGTGCAACCTCTGTCCGCACATGAAGCGTATCACGCTGCCGAAGATCCTCGACAGCCTGGTCAACATGACGGAAGAGGTCGTGGTCGATCCGGCGATCGCCGATCGCGCCCGCCTTGCCGTCGAGCGGATGGTGAACCTGAAGCAGTAGAGGCGCAGGAGGCCCTGCGGCCCCTCATCCCCCTGCCGGGACCTTCTCCCCGTAAACGGGAGAAGGGGAAAACGGCGAGCCCAGCGCTCCTCGCCCCGCTTGCGGGGAGAGGATGCCGGCAGGCAGGTGAGGGGCGCAGTTCGGCGGCGCGTCGGAGGAGTAAGACATGCCCATTGATAGTTTTCGTCCGCAATCCTGGAACGGCATCGACGATATCGTCATCGTCGGCGGCGGGCTTGCCGGCCTGTTCTGCGCGCTGAAACTCGCGCCGCGTCCCGTCACCATTCTCGCGGCTGCGCCGATCGGCCAGGGTGCGTCCTCCGCTTGGGCGCAGGGCGGCATCGCGGCGGCGATGAGCCCCGGCGATACGTTCGAAAAGCACGTCGCCGACACGCTCGAAGCCGGTGCCGGCATCGTCGATGAGAAGATGGCGCGCTTCATGGTTTCCGAAGGCCCGGCGCGCATCCACGACCTGCTCGAATACGGCGTGCCCTTCGATCGCGATCTCGAGGGCAAGCTGCTGCTCTCCCGGGAGGCTGCCCATTCGGAACGCCGCATCGTGCGCGTCAAGGGCGACATGGCCGGCAAGGCGATCATGGAGGCGCTGATTGCTGCGGTTCGCAAGACGCCGTCGATCCGGGTGCTCGAAGGCTATGTCGTCGAGGAGCTGGTGCGCGAGGGCCGCTTCATCTCGGGCGTCGTCGCCCGCCCCGATGCCGGCCAGTCGAAGAACCGCGTTCATTTCCCGGCCCGCGCCGTCGTGCTCTGCTCGGGTGGCGTCGGCCATCTCTATGCCGTCACCACCAATCCGTGGGAGGCCTGCGGTCAGGGGGTCGGCATGGCCGCGCGCGCCGGGGCGATCATCGCCGATCCGGAATTCGTGCAGTTCCACCCGACCGCCATCAATATCGGCCGCGATCCTGCACCGCTCGCCACCGAGGCGCTGCGCGGCGACGGTGCGCACCTCATTAATTCCGCCGGCCACCGCTTCATGCTCGATATCCACGCGGACGGCGAACTCGCCCCGCGTGACATCGTTTCGCGCGGCGTCTTTGCGGAGGTGCAGGCCGGCCGCGGCGCCTTCCTCGATTGCACCAAGGCGGTCGGTGCGCATTTCCCGGAAATGTTCCCGACGGTCTATGCCTCCTGCATCGCCGCCGGCATCGACCCCGTCACCCAGCCGATCCCCGTCGTGCCCGCCGTGCACTACCACATGGGCGGCGTCTTGACGGATGCGGAAGGCCGCACCTCGATCGACGGCCTGTGGGCCGCCGGCGAAGTCACCTCCACCGGCGTGCACGGTGCAAACCGCCTTGCCTCGAATTCGCTGCTTGAAGCGGTGGTCTTCGCCGCCCGCATCGCGGAAAACATCAAGGGCATGCTGCCGGAGCCGAAGATCAACGACTGGGGCAAGAATGCCGGCGAGAGCGACGACCTCGTCACCATCGAGGACAGCCCGGCGCTGAAGCGCCTGCGCCGCATCATGAGCGACCATGTCGGCGTCATCCGCAGCCGCGACGGCCTGAAGACGGCAATCCGCGAGATCGCTGCGCTGGAGCGCGAAAACAGCCGCATGCGCTTCCACAACATCGTCACCACGGCAAAGCTCATCGCGACGGGTGCGTATCTGCGCGAGGAAAGCCGCGGCGGCCACTTTCGCTCCGATTTCTCCGAGCAGAAGGCCGGCTGGAAGCACCGTACCTTCCTTACCCTTGCCGATGCCGAGAAAGTGGTTGCGGACCTTGCGGAAACGGCGGCGGCGTGAAGTTTGGCAAAAATTGACAATCGCTCTTTGCGCACTAGAATCGGGCGAAAGGATCGCGCCATGCCGACGCTGAATGTCAGTCTCTCCCCGGAATTCACCGATTTCATCGAGGACGCCGTCGCAAGCGGCTCCTACGTCTCTGCAAGCGAGGTCGTTCGTGATGCGTTGCGTTTGATGCGTCAGGAACAGGAAAGCGAGGCGGCCAAACTCGCGCTCCTGCGCAAGGCGGTCGATGCCGGGCTGGCACAGTCGGAGCGGGGCGAGTTTTCCCGGCGCTCCGTCACGGACATTTTTACGGCTTCAATCGGCGAAAAATGATCGTTCGGCTGACGGTTGAGGCCGAACGGGACCTTACCGAGATCGCGCGCTACACGGTGACGGCCTTCGGCGTTGTCCAAGCCATGAACTATGCCGCGTTGATCGAGCATGCCATGAGCCTTCTCGCCGAAAACCCGCTCCGACCGGCGTCGCGGGCACGCGACGAGCTCCGCCCCGGCGTGCGCTCCATGCATTTTTCCCGTGCGGCAGCCCGGCGCCATGCTGCTGCGCACGTTCTTTACTACCACCTCGTAGCAGGCGCGGACGAGGCACAGGAAATCGTCATTCTCCGCGTTCTGCATGAACGCATGGAGCCGTTGAAGCGGCTCGTCGATGCCAACAGTCCAGAGAAGGATTCTCCGCCATGACCACCCCCCATCTCCCCGTCCTCTCCCCGCTGCTGGTCGAGGATCAGGTGCGCGCCGCACTGTCGGAAGATCTCGGGCGCGCCGGCGACATCACCAGTCAGGCGACGATCGCACCGGGCAGTCTGGCGCGGGCGGAGCTGAATGCGCGGGAGGAAGGGGTCGTCGCCGGCCTCGATCTCGCCCGCGCGGCCTTCCGGCTGATGGATCCTGCGATCCGCTTCGAGGCCTTCGTGAAGGATGGCGACCGGCTTTCGCCGGGTATGGTGATCGCGCAGGTTTCCGGCCCCGCCCGCGCCGTGCTGTCGGCCGAACGCGTGGCACTGAACTTTCTCATGCACCTTTGCGGCGTGGCGAGCTACACGGCGCGGTTCGCCGCCGAGATCGCCCATACGCAGGCGAGGGTCTGCTGCACGCGGAAAACCATCCCGGGCCTGCGGGCGCTGGAAAAATACGCCGTGCGCATGGGCGGCGGCTCGTCGCACCGCTACGGCCTCGATGACGCGATCCTCATCAAGGACAACCATATCGCCGTGTCCCGCGGTGTTGCGGGCGCCATTGCGGCCGCCCGCGCCTTTGCCGGACATCTCGTCAAGGTGGAGGTCGAGGTGACGACGCTGGAGGAGCTGGAGGAGGCGCTGGAGGCGCAGCCCGACGTCATCCTGCTCGACAATATGGGGCCGGAGCTCCTGCGCCGCGCCGTCGAGATCAACCGCGACTGTGCGGGGTTGACCGAGGCGGCCTACGCCGCCGACCCGCGCCGCGTGAAGCTGGAAGCCTCCGGCAACGTGAATCTGAAGACGATCCGCGCCATTGCCGAAACCGGTGTCGACTATATTTCGACCTCCAAGATCACCATGGCTGCGCCGACGCTCGACATCGGCCTCGACGTGGTTGTGAGCTGATCGGGCCGGAACACCCCGGCGGACGATGCGTTCCGGTTCCATGGACAATGGCAATCGGAAGGACGCATCCATGTGGAAGATCGTTGCACGCGCCGTGCTGGCCGCCCCGCTCATCAGCCTGCCCGCCGCCGCCCAGCAGGCGGCGGATACGGCCCGGGCGGATTTCGTCGATCGCGCAGGCAAGGAAACCGGCCGTGCACAGGTGACCGCAGGGCGCGACGGCGTGCTGTTCGAAGTGGAGATCTCCGGCCTCGAGCCGCGCAAATGGGTGGCGCTGCACATCCACGAGAGCGGGAGCTGCGATCCGGCTGGCGGCCACGCATCGGCGGGCGGGCATTTCAACCCGGATGAAAAGAGCCACGGGTTCATCTCGGCGGACGGTCCCCATGCCGGCGACCTGCCGAACCAGTATATCGCCGAGGACGGCGTGCTGCGGGCGCAGGTCTATTCGACGCTGGTCCGTCTCGACGATGCCGAACGCGGTATCCGCGGCCGTGCGCTCATCGTGCATGCCGGTTCGGACGACTACCGCACCGATCCGACGGGCGGCGCGGGCGACCGGCTCGCCTGCGCCGTGATTGAGTAGGCCTATTCGGCCGGGGCTGCATCCCGCGCTGGCCCCGTGCGCTTCTGCCCGAAGGCGATTCGCACGCGGCGGTTCATCTCCCGCGTCGTTCTGAACCATTGCGGCGTCGCCACCCAGTAGCGCAGCGTCAGGGTGGCGGCACTGGCTTCCAGGCTGTCGACGAAGACCTGCGGCGGCGGCACGGATTCGATCGTGGGATCGGTCCGCGCGATCGACAAAAGCCGGTCGATCTCGCCGTCGATATCGCGATCGTCGGGCACCTTCACCTGGAGATCGTGCTTGCGGGTGCGTTCGCGACTGTAGTTGGTGACGGGCGTGTTCCACAGCGTCGCGTTCGGCGCCAGGCGATAGAGGCCGTCGCTGGTCTTGAGTTCGGTAGCAAACAGCCCGACCTCGGTGATCTCGCCGGAAACGTCCTTCGTCTCGATGTACTCGCCGACCCGGAAGGGCCGCAGCACCAGAAGCATGATGCCGGCCGCAATGTTCTGCAACGTGCCCTGCAGGGCGAGGCCGATGGCAAGGCCCGCGGCACCGAGGGCGGCGATGATCGAGGCGGTCTGCACGCCGAACTGGCCGAGCACCGTGACGAAGACCAGCACGAGGACCGCATAGCGCAGGATGTTCGCGAAGAAATGCGCGAGCGTCGCATCAATGCCGCGCACACGCGAAAGCCCCGTCAGCGCCCAGCGGTGCAGCAGCCGTGAGAGAAACCAGCCGAGCACGAGCAGCACGAGCGCGCCGAGGATCGAGAAGGAATATTGCACGGCAAGCGCGCTCGCCTGAGCCAGCGCCGCCCGTGTAGCGACGATGATGTCGGTTGCCTGTTGTTCCATGAAAGCTTTCCCCATTGATATCAAAGGGGGAATGGCAGGATGCAGGATAAGTTCCGGCGAGAGCATTTCCAGCCGAAGCGGGATCGCTTCGGCGTCGAACAATGCGGAAGAAACAAAATGCTTTAGCGCAGGCCCACCTTGAGCCCCGGGGCCGGGCGCTCCTCGAGAATGCGGCGGCGGAAGCGGAAGAGTGCGGCGGGGCGCCCGCCGGTGGCGGCGGTGGAGCCGCCGGTCGCCTCGACCAGCTCGGCACCCTCGACCAGGCGACGGAAGTTCTGCTTGTGCAGGTGTCGTCCGGAGATCGCCTCCACCGTCGCCTGCAATTCGGTGAGCGTGAATTCCGGCGCCATCAGCTCGAAGATCACCGGACGGTATTTTATCTTGCCGCGCAGCCGCGCCATAGCGGTCGCAAGAATCCGGCGGTGGTCGTGGCGCATGGCGATGCCGGGCACGGGATGGCACGATCCGGTGCGCCCGTCCGTCACCGCCTCCTCGGCAAGGCCCGCTTCATAGAGCAGCTCGTAGCGCTCCAGCACGCGCTCCTCGTCCCAGGGAAAATCGTCGAGGCCGAAGGCGAGGCGCAGGCGCGTGCGCATCGAAGGCAGGGCGCTTACCCGCTCCTCGCGCGTGGTATCGGCGGCGAAGGCCTTCAGGGCGGGGAGAATGATCTGGTCGATGAGGGCCGGCCGGCCCTGCCGCCAATCCTCCCAGGGAAGGTAGGTGTACCAGTCGCGCCAGGCGGCGCCGGCTTCCGCCAGCCGCTCGTTCGCCTCCGCATCTGTACGGGTGAGCGCGATATAGCCGACGGAGACCATGTGCGTGCCGGCCTCGTCCGGCAGCTTCTGGCGGCCGCGGTCGCCGAAGGTGTAGAGCTGTTCGATATAGCCGAGCTTCAGCGCCGTCTGCGCCTCGACGCTGGCGCGCAGGCTCGTCTCGAAGGTGCGGTGCTGGTGGGGATCGAAGGGGCCGAAGGGCAGGGCATCCCGGCCGCCCGCGCCGCCGCCGATGGCGAGGATGCAGGGGGTGCGGCCGGAAATCGCGACGACCGCCGCGTTGAGGCCGATCTCGACGGGCGGACGGACGCGGCTCTCCGTCATGGCTGCGCCGTCTCCGGCGCTGCGGAAAAGGCGAAGGGGCTGTCGCCGACATAGTCCGCCCCGCGGCCGATGGCCTTGACGGCGGCGACGAGCCGCCCGCCGCGCGACAGTATATGATCGCCGATTTCGACCAGCCGGGCGTTCGGCGTCGCCTGCACGGAGGCGTGGCGAAGGCGGGTGGCAAGCTCGTGTTCGTCCTGGTCCGGTTCCACGGCGAGCGCGGCGATCAGCGCGGCGGCGGGTGAGCGGGAAACGCCCATCATGCAATGGACAAGCAGCGGCGCCTGCCGGTCCCAGCCGCGGGCGAACCCGATGATCGCAGCCACATGCTCTTCGCCGGGCGCGACAAGGTTGCCGGTGCCGGCAAAGGCGATGTCGTTGACACCGAGGATCAGGTGGCGATCGGCGGCGATGACGGCCGGGCGGTGGAAACTCTGCTTCGGTGCGACGAGGCTCAGCATGTCGCGGCAACGGTGCCGCACGGCGAGCTCCGCGATCTTGCCGATGGGCGCGACGACGATCGTGCCCATCGTCAAACCGCCGCGGCGAGCGGGCCGCGCTCCCGTTCCAGCGCTTCGAAGCGATCCGCAAAGCGCTGCTGCGCAAGGGGCGCGGTGAGCGGGGCGATCTCGATCATGTCGAGTGTGATGCCGCGCGGCGCGCCGAAGAACTTGACCGCCTCGGCATGGGAGAAGCCGGCAAGCTCCGTCGCCTCGAAGAAGGCGGCGACCTGGTCGGCCTTCTTGATCTTCGCCTTCAGGCTCGCGGGCGTGGCGGACGGCAGGCCGAAGCGCAGATGCACGGCCGCCTCCAGCCGCTTCTCCACCGTCTTGTAGCCGCCGCCGACCACCGCCTTGAAGGGCGAGATCATGTCGCCGATCACATATTCCGGGGCGTCGTGCAGCAGCGCCATCAGGCACTCGTCGGCATTGCAACGGTTCTGCTGGCGGAAGATCGCCTCGACGACAAGCGAATGCTGCGCCACCGAAAAGGCGTGGTCGCCGTTGGTCTGGCCGTTCCAGCGCGCGACGCGGGCAAGCCCGTGTGCGATGTCGGACAGCTCGATGTCGAGCGGCGAGGGATTGAGCAGGTCGAGGCGGCGGCCGGACAGCATGCGCTGCCAGGCGCGGGGCTCCGTCTTGGCGCGGGCGGCTCCGCTCATTGCGCCGGCACCTCGGCGGTTTCCTGCGGGAAGGCAAGGCCCGTCCATTGCGGCAGGACGACGGTGACAGGCATGCCGTCGGCGGTGATCGGCGTGCCGCCATGCATGGCGTCGGCCGCGCGGTCGATGCGCACGATGGCAAGGCCGCGCGTGCCGGACACGCTGCCGAGCGTGCCGATCGGCTTGCCGCCGGCCAGAAGCTCGGTGCCGGTCGCGGGAAGGTCGGCCTCGCCGGTGACGATGACGGGACGGCGGCGCGCGGTGCCACGGTGCTGCATGCGGGAGACGACTTCCTGCCCGACATAGCAGCCCTGGCGGAAGGAAAGGCCACCGGTGAGGTCGAGCAGCACATCGTGCGGGAAGGCATCGCCGAGCGCATAGTCCTGGCCGGCTTCGACAAGGCCGGTGCCGATGCGCAGGGCGTCATAGAGCGCCGGGTCGTCGTCGCCGCCGGTGCCCGGGCGGCGCGAGAGGAGAAGGCCGGCCTTGGCGAAGCGGCCGTCCTGCGGCGCGCCGGCCTCGGGCGCGTCCCAGGCGATCGCCACCGTGTCGCCCTCGACGGTTGCAAGGTCGACCGCGGCGCGCAGCTTGTACATGGTCAGGCGCTTCACGAGTGCATCGCGCTGCGCGTCCGTCGTCTCGATCAGGAAGGCGCCGTCGCCGTCGCGGCATATCAGAAAGTCGAACAGGATCTTGCCCTGCGGCGTCAGCAGGGCACCGGGACGAATCTCGCCGGTCGCAAGGTCGGGCAGGTTGGTGGTGATGAGCGATTGCAGGAAGGTTTCGGCATCGGCACCGGAAATGCGGAGGAAGGCGCGGCCGGAAAGTGTGACGGAAGGCATGATTCGATCCAGATTGTGCGCCCGCCGGCACCATGCGGCAGCGGGCGGTGCATGATCGCACCCGTTGAAACAGAGGTAGAACGGCCGGGCGCCTTTCGCAAGGTCGTGCCGCCTTGCGCTGTACGTCCGGATGGCGGAGAAGGACGCCGCGCGAAGAAAGGTGATCCATGATGACGGCAACGCCGACACTTCCCCACGATGCATGGGCCGCCTGGCACCCGCAGGAGCTCGCCCACCGGCTAGCCGGTGTCACACGGCCCTGGTACATCGTCGGCGGCTGGGCGCTCGATCTCTGGCACGGGGAGCAGATGCGGCCGCACGACGACCTCGAATTCACCATTCTGCGCACCGATTTCGCGGATTTCCGCGCAGCCTTGCCGGGCCTGCGTCTCCATGCGGTCGGCGACGGCCATGTCGAGCCGCTCGGCGCGGAGGACGTGCTGCCTTCAGGCATCGCGCAGGTCTGGTGCGAGGATGTAGCGGCGGCCTGCTGGCGTGTCGACATGATGCTGGAGGACGGCACGCCCGAGACCTGGGTCTACAAGCGCGATCCGTCGATCCGCCTGCCGCGCGCCGAAGCCGTGCGCAGGACGGGCGGTGGCATCGCCTATCTCGCACCGGAGATCGTCCTGCTGTTCAAGGCAAAATACCGGCGCGACAAGGACGAGGCGGATTTCGCCAAGGCGTTGCCGCGGCTCGACGCAAAGCAAAGGTGCTGGTTGCAGGCCTGCCTTGCGCAGGCCTATCCGGATCATGCCTGGAGCGCGGTCTTGTAAGGCTCAGTCGCCGGTGACGAAGAATTTCCACTGGCCGTCCGGCGTGATGCCGACGCGATAGAAATTGTAGCTGCCGAATTCCTTCATGTCGGCGAAGTCGCCGGCGGTGACGATGCGCAGCAGTTCCACCTTTTCCGGCGGTGTCAGCGTGGCGAGCGACTTTTCGGCGAAATAGGGCCAGACATACATTTCGTCCGCGGTGCCCTTGCCGACATGCACGAAGCCGGTCGCCAGCACGTCGAGCAGGATCGCCAGAACCTCGATGCCTTCCTCGTCGCCCGACTGGCCCTTGAGGGTTTCGACGGGCCCTTCGTCGGTCTCGACGATGGAGACCTGCGTTTCCGTCATGCCCTTGCCGAGCAGGGGGCGCAGGCGCTCGATATCGCCGGAGGCGGCAGCCTCAACGATGAGTTCGCGCATGCGGCGCACGGGTTCCGGCGCCTTGGCGATGTCGGAGAAGAACTCGACCGGAACCTCCGGTTCGTCGTCAGCCTTGTCGTCGGTGGCGGGCGCGTCGTCGGAGGGTTCGGTCACCGCCTGGTTACGGCGAATCAGCGGATCGGGCAGCGGCAGTTCGAGAGGGCCGGTTTCTTCCTGCTCCTCCTCGACGGGCGGCGTCTGGCCGTCCTCGGCCGGCTTCTGCGGTACCTGACCCTGTTCGTTCTTCAACTCGCTGAGCGCAAAGGCGGGACGGACGGGTGCCACCAGTGCCGTCGTCGTGAAAAGCACGGACAAGACGATGAGGCTGCTGCGAAACAGCGTTTTGCCGTCAGGCGACGTCTGCATGACTTGTCTTTCCAGCCTATTGCAGGATGCGCTCGGGGGAGAATTCTCCAGCCAGCATGCGCTCGCGCAGCGATTCGAGCATCGCCTCCGCGCCACGTTCGCCGTGAATGCGAATCGTCTCGCGCATGGCGAGCGCGATGGCGGCATCGGCGATGATTTCCGGTTCGATGCCATCAGCCATGCCGTCGGCCCAGGCCTCGTTCTGGTATTCCAGAGCGGCCTGCATCTTCTCGTGCACGATCATCTCGTCGATATCGTTGAGAGTAGGTTCCATTGATCGGTCCATGCGGGGCATTCAGTTCTTACTTGACTGTTAACGACCTTAGCAGCCTTTTCCCAAAACGGCACTGGGTCCTGTAAAAAGAGGTTAATTAACCGCTAATTTCCGAAGCGTGCGGTAATTTCTGTGGCAAGTGTTGCACCTTCGTTACGGTATCTCTCTTCTGCGACAACAGCCGAGTCGGTGCAAGCGGTATAGATGGCCGCAAAGGAACGATATCCACGGTTGAATGCCGCGGTCAGTTTCTCCTGTCTTTTCGGCTCGTTAGCGGCTTCCAGCTCGATGAGGCGCTGCATCGAGGCCCGCCAGCCGTCCTCCGGCTTGTCCATGCAGAGATTGCGCAGGTAGTGCACGGCGCCGAGGATTTCCGAGAGCCGTTCCAGCCGTTCGTCATAGGGTGCGGGCTTTTCCTCGATGGCCGCCGCGGGCGGTATTTCCTTCGCGTCACCTTTTGCCTTCTGGGCGAAGGCGGGCGCGGAAAGCGTCAGGGTGAGAAGGAGGGCGAGCCGAATCACCGTCATGCGGTCTGCCCCGTGCGTTCCGCCTCGAGGCGCCGGATGCATTCGCGCACGCTGTCCGGCGCCGGCAGCTTTTCGATCTCCCCGGCCGTGTACCAACCGACGGCCGCCGCATCGTCCGAGGCGACGGCGATGGCCGTTGCATCCGCCTTCACCTTGAAGACGGAGAGGCGGAACGACGGGCTGCCGGGGCCGTCTTCCCGGCCGGGCAGGTCGTAGGTCGCGAAAAGCAGCGGTTTTTCGGCGCTGATGCCGGTTTCCTCGAAGAGTTCGCGCAGCGCCGTCTCGGCCGGCGTCTCGCCCGGCTCGCCGCGCCCGCCGGGAAAGGCATACATGTCCGCCGAGGGCGGGTTGCTGCGCAGGACCAGGAGATAGCGCCCGTCGCGTTCGATGATGGCGGAGGAGGCGGGCTGGGGCGTCTTGGATTTCTTCATCGCGGTCCGGTTCGGTTGCGCTCGATTGACCCCTTATAGGCAAAGTGCGATGACGATGCCATGTGTGGACGATTTGCATTGCTGGCCAAGCGGGATCTTGCGCGCGACTATCTCGATCTCGCCGAGCTGGGCGACCTGCCCGAGCGCTACAACATCGCCCCGACGCAGCCGATCCTGGTCGTCGTCGCGGGGGAAAGGCAGGAGCCCGGCAGCAACCTGCCGGAGCGCAAGGCCATGCTGGTGCGCTGGGGTTTCATGCCCGGCTGGGTGAAGGACCCGCGCGACTTTCCGCTGCTCATCAATGCGCGCGCCGAGACGGCGATCGGCAAGGCCTCGTTCCGCGCCGCCATGCGCCATCGCCGCGTCCTCGTGCCGGCCTCCGGTTTTTTCGAATGGCGCCGGCCGGAAGGGAAGGGCGCCAAGGCGCAGGCCTACTGGATCCGCCCGAAGAAGGGCGAGATTCTCGCCTTTGCCGGACTGGTGGAGACGTGGTCTTCCGCCGACGGTTCGGAGGTCGACACTGGCGCGATCCTGACGACCGCGGCCAACAACGACATTGCCCGCATCCACGACCGCATGCCCGTCGTCATCCGCAGGCAGGACTTTTCGCGCTGGCTCGACTGCAAGACGCAGGAGCCGCGTGAGGTGGCTGACCTGATGACGCCGATCGACGACGGTTTCTTCGAGGCGATCCCGGTCTCCGACAAGGTGGGCAAGGTCGCCAATATGGGGCCGGATATCCTGGAGCCGGTGGAAGAGCGGGCCGGCGAAGCGCCGGCGGAAAAGAAAAAGGGCGCGGAAGCGCCCCCATCATCGTCCGACCAGCTGTCGCTGTTCTGAAATCGCGCCGGCGAGGCCGCCTTGGAGCGGCTCAATCGTAGAGCGGCTGGAGCACGGCGGGAATATCGCGCTTGGAGCGCTTGTCCTCAGTCTTCGCCTCGGGCTTGCAGCGCGTGGCCGCCACGACGGCGGGCAGGCCAAGCGGCTTGTAGCGCGCCTGGAGGTTTTCGTTTGCCGCATGGTTCTGCGGCGGCTGTTTTCGTGCGGTCGACATTGTCTTTCTCCTGAACTGTCAGGCAGCCCCGTTTCGATCCCCCGGTTGCTACCCCCGATGCGTTATGCATTTACGCGACCCATTCGGCCAAATTCTGCTCAAATTTTGATCGATCTGCGGCAAGCGACTGAAAACACAGGTTTTCGAGATCAACTATTGTGACGGCCGCAAACATTCATTTCCTCGGAACCTGCCGCACCTTGATCATCAGGAAGGCCGCGATGACGGCGCGGATGCCGATCGGATTGTAGCGGCTGGCAAGATCGGTCTCGGGGCGTGTCTCTGTCTTCCGGGTCGTCATGATGCTGTCCCTTCGGTTTGCCGGCGGGCACTGCCGGTCTCACCCCTTCTTTTTCCCATGCGGGCAGGGGCGGCCGTGTCACCGCGGGAACAGGAGGCCTGGCGAGAATTTCGTCCGGGAACGGGCCGCGCCCGCTTGACCGGACGCCCGCACGGCGCGATAAAGCAGGCCATGAAAACGGTACTCTGCATTCGCCGGAGCATTATTCGCTAGCGCACGCGCTGGCCCGGCCGTTTTCGTCCCTCAAAATCCCCGGATGACAACGACCCGGCCAGCCGGGTTTACGCCTTTTGGGGAGATTTCTATGGCCGAAAAGCCGGTCCTGACGCTGTACAACACGCTCACGCGCTCGAAGGAGCCCTTCGCTCCCATCGATCCCGACAATGTGCGCATGTATGTCTGCGGCCCGACGGTCTACGACTTCGCCCATATCGGCAATGCGCGGCCGGTCATCGTCTTTGATGTGCTGTACCGCCTGCTGCGCCATGTCTACGGCGAAGACCACGTCACCTATGCCCGCAACATCACCGACGTCGACGACAAGATCAACGCCCGGGCACTGCGCGATTTCGGAAAGGAGATCGGCGACGGCACGCTTTCGCTCAACGAGGCGATCCGCCGGGTGACGGAGAAGACGGCGAACCAGTTCCACGCGGATATTGCCGCGCTCGGTACCATGGAGCCGACGCACGAGCCCCGCGCCACGGAGTTCGTCCAGCCGCGCGGCGACGGCAAGGTCGACATGATCACGCTGATCGAACGCCTCATCGAGCGCGGCCATGCCTATCAGGCGGGCGGCGAGGTGCTGTTCGACACGCAGTCCATGGCCGACTACGGCCAGCTGTCCAAGCGCAATCTCGACGAACAGCAGGCCGGCGCCCGCGTCGCCGTCGACGTGCACAAGAAGAACCCCGGCGATTTCGTGCTCTGGAAGCTCTCCTCGCCGGAAGAGCCCGGCTGGGAAAGCCCCTGGGGCCGCGGCCGTCCGGGCTGGCACATCGAGTGCTCCGCCATGTCCGCCGCCTATCTCGGCGAGACCTTCGATATCCACGGCGGCGGCCTCGATCTCATCTTCCCGCACCACGAGAACGAGATCGCCCAGTCGCGCTGTGCGCATGGCACGCCGGTCATGTCGAATATCTGGATGCACAACGGCTTCCTGCAGGTCGAAGGCCGCAAGATGTCGAAGTCCGAGGGCAATTTCTTCACGATCGCAGAACTCTTGCACGAGGAGAAGTTCGGCGGCCGCAAGTGGCCGGGCGAGGTGCTGCGCCTCGCCATGCTGATGACGCATTACCGCGAACCGATCGACTTTTCCGTCAAGCGGCTGGAAGAGGCGGAGCGCCTGCTTGCCAAATGGCCCGCCGGCGGCAATCCGGCCGAGGGCCGGGTGGATGAAAGCGTGCGTGCGCCGCTTTTCGACGATCTCAACACCGTCGCGGCCGTGCAGGCGCTTCATGCGCTTGCCCAGTGCGCCAATGCCGATCCGCTGATGCTGCCGGTCTTCGCCGCCAGCGCCGAACTTCTTGGCGTCCTGCCGAAGAAGGCCGAGATCTCCAAGGCGCTCGAGGATAGCATCGAAACGCTGATCCAACTTCGCCTGGAAATGCTCAAGGCGAAGAACTTCGCCGAAGCCGACAAGATTCGCGACGACCTCGCCGCCAGGGGAGTCCAGCTGAAGGACGGCAAGGACGCCCAGACGGGCGAGCGCGTGACGACATGGGAGGTGAAAAGGTGACCACCCCCTTCTACACCGGCGGGTGCCAGTGCGGTGCCGTGCGCTTTCATGTCGAAGGGGCGCTCGGCGATGCGTCGGTCTGTCATTGCCGCATGTGCCAGAAGGCGAGCGGCAATTTCTATCTGCCGCTGGTCTCCGTGCGGCAGGCCAAGCTGACCTGGACGCGGGGAGAGCCGAAGCGCTTCCAGTCGTCGAACCATGGCTATCGCGGCTTCTGTGCCGATTGCGGCACGCCGCTGACCTATGAGGCGCCGGACGGCGTGGCGCTGACCATCGCTGCTTTTGACGACCCGGCGGAGATCGCCCCGCGCATCCAGTGGGGCGTCGAGGCGAAGCTGCCCTATGTGGACGCGATTTGCGACCTGCCGGGCGAAGAGACAATGGCGGACCAGGAGGCGGCGTCCTTCCTCGCCGACCTTGTCTCCTACCAGCATCCGGACCACGACACGGACGCATGGCCGCCGGAGCGCAAGCCATGAGCATTTCCCGCATCTATACCGGCGGGTGCCAGTGCGGCGCGGTGCGCTATCGGGTGGAAGGCACACTCGGCGATCCGCATCTGTGTCATTGCCGCATGTGCCAGAAGGCGGCCGGCAACTATTTCCTGCCGCTTGCCAATGCGCCACGCGACCGTTTCACCATGACCCGCGGCGAGGCCGGCTGGTTCCAGTCCTCGGAGATCGTGCGCCGCGGTTTCTGCCGCGATTGCGGCACGCCGCTGTTCTACGACGCGCTCGCCGCCGACCATATCAATGTGACACTCGGCTCGCTCGACGATCCCGACGATGTCCGCCCGGTCGCTCAGGCGGGCGTCGAATCGCGGCTCGTCTGGTTCGCGCAGCTGGCGAAACTGCCGGAAAGCGAGAGCGAGGACGGCGAATTCGGCGCGGCACGTCACATCGTGGTCCGCGCCTCCAACCGTCAGCACCCGGACTATGACACGGGCCATTGGCCGCCGGAGGACATTCCATGACCGAGACCCGGCCGGAGCTCGGTTTTCCACGCAAGTGGCTCTATCTCATCGCCGGCAAGCTGATCCTGATCACCGCCGTGGTGGTCGCCGTCGTCGTCTATTCCGCCTATCGTTGAAGGAGCTGCCATGAGCGTCGAACAGGAAGAGACAAGAACCGGGGGCTGCCAGTGCGGCGCCGTGCGTTTCCGTATCAAGGGCGGGCTCGGCCGCCCGTCGATCTGCCATTGCCGCATGTGCCAGAAGCAGTTCGGCGGTTTTTTCGGCCCGCTCGTCACGGTCGAGGGCGAGGTGGAGTGGCCGCGCGGCGAGCCGGCCTATTTCCAGTCCTCGATCAACATCGCCCGCGGCTTCTGCCAGCAATGCGGCACGCCGCTGGCCTACAAGCATCCCGGCGGGCTGGAGATCGCCATCGGCGCCTTCGACAGGCGCGATGACCTCGCGCCGCAGATCCAGGTCAATTTCGACGCACGGCTTCCCTGGGTCGAGGCGATCTTTTCCGCGCCCGCCCACAAGGACCCCGATTACTATAGCCAGCAGGAGAAGATCATCTCCTTCCAGCACCCCGACCACGAAACCGAAAACTGGCCTGCCCACGGAATGAAATTATGAGCGAGACCCTGCGTACCCTCTATCCCGAAATCGAACCCTATGCCTCCGGCCATCTCGACGTCGGCGATGGGCATGTCATCTACTGGGAGCGCGCCGGAACGCCCGGTGCGAAGCCGGCGGTGTTCCTGCATGGCGGCCCCGGCGGCGGGTTCTCGCCCGCACATCGCCGCCTGTTCGATCCCGCCCTCTACGACGTGACGCTGTTCGACCAGCGCGGTTGCGGCAAGTCCACGCCGCATGCGGAGCTGGAGGCCAACACGACCTGGCATCTCGTTGCCGACATCGAACGCCTGCGTGAAATGGCCGGCGCCGAAAAATGGCTGGTCTTCGGCGGCTCCTGGGGCTCGACGCTGGCGCTTGCCTATGCGGAAAAATATCCCGAGCGCGTCTCCGAACTCGTGGTGCGCGGCATCTACATGCTCACCAAGGGCGAGCTCGACTGGTACTACCAGTTCGGCGTCTCGGAAATGTTCCCCGACAAGTGG
>VFQN01001782.1_pt1 | contig 34974 bp, 36 predicted proteins | sample 3512371 | NCBI WGS metagenome assembly VFQN01 (sample SAMN10412370, study PRJNA504923) | tailings metagenome | isolation source: Replicate 2 from Balatoc abandoned mine | place: Philippines: Itogon, Benguet | collected 2017-08-28 | reverse complement strand
CGGGCGCAGCCCGGGCGCTTCGCGGGCAGGTCCGGCCGCGCACGCCCCGGCGGTACGGCGTCGGGCGGCGGGCCTCAGCCGGCGCGCGGCCGGCCGGCGCCCCGGGCCAGGGCCAGGGCCGCCAGCGCGGAGAAGCCGAACTCCCAGGCCAGGGCCCAGCCGAAGAAGGGCGTGAACTCGCCGCTGCCGGCGATGCCCACCAGCCGGGCCAGGCCGATGCCGCCGTTCACCGCCAGCACCACCCACAGGCCGGGCCGCCGCCAGGCCCCGTGCCAGGCCGCCGCGAGCAGGAAGCCGCCCAGGCCGATCTCCAGGCCACCGTAGAAGGCCTGCAGCTCGACCAGGCCGGCCGCCGACCCGGAAATGCCCACCGGCGCCAGCACCGCCGCCGGCGCCAGCAGGATGGCGATGCCGAAGCCCAGGAAGCCGAGGCCGGCCAGGGCGAGCACGACGGTGGCGAAGCGTTCCATGGCGCGCAGCCTGCGCCGCCCGCGGTGAGCAGGGCGTGCAGGCCGGCGTATCATCCGCCCGATGCTTGCCCACCCCGACGACCTCGCCCGCCTGCGCGCCATCGGCTGGCCCGATGACGCCGCCGCCCGCGAGGCCCTGGCCGCCGCCGACGGCGCCCGCCTGGCCCGCGTGGTCGGCCAGCACCGCACCGCCTACGAAGTCATGCTCGGCCCGGACGAAGACCCGCGCCGCGTGCAGGCGCCGCCGGCCTGGGGCCGCCCGCGTTTCCCGCCCGAGCAGCGCGCCGCGGTCGGCGACTGGGTCGCGCTCGACGACAAACTCAGCCAGATCACCGCCCTGCTGCCGCGCCGCAGCGTGCTCAAGCGCGGCGCCGCCGGCGAGCACTACCGCCAGCAGCTGATCGCCGCGAACGTCGACCACGTGCTGGTGGTGGTCGGGCTGGACCAGGACTTCAACCCGCGCCGCATCGAGCGCTACCTGGTGGTCGTGCGCGCCAGCGGCGCCGCGCCGGTGCTGGTGCTGACCAAGGCCGACCAGTGCGACATCGTCGAGGACTGCGTCGCCCTGCTCGACGAGGTGCAGGCCGGCGGCGTGCCGGTGTTCCCGGTCAATGCCAAGGATCCGGCCTCGCTGGCGGAGCTCGCGCCCTTCCTCGGCCCGGGCCGCACCGTGGTGCTGGTCGGCAGCTCGGGCGCGGGCAAGTCCACGCTCACCAACACGCTGCTGGGCCGCGAGAAGATGAAGACCAATGCCGTGCGCGCCACCGATTCGCGCGGCCGCCACACCACCACCTTCCGCGTGCTCACGCCGCTGCCGCAGGGCGGCTGCCTGATCGACACGCCGGGCATGCGCGAGCTCAAGCTCAGCGGCGACGAGGACGTGCAGGAGAGTTTCGAGGACATCGAAGCCATCGCCGCCGGCTGCAAGTTCCGCGACTGCAGCCACGGCGCCGAGCCCGGCTGCGCCGTGGTCGCCGCCATCGACGAGGGCACGCTGGACGAAGCCCGCTACCTCAGCTACGCCAAGCTGCGCGACGAGCGCGACGCCGCCGCCACCACCCTCGCCCAGCGCCGCGCCGAGGAGAAGGTGATGAACAAGGCCCTGGGCAAGCGCCTCAAGGACAAGTACGGGCGGCGATGAACGAGGCCGCCCGCCGCAGCCGCGAGCACCACGCCGCGCTCGACGCGCGCCTGGTGGCGGCGGTGCGCGGCATCCGCCTGCTGCAGGAGGTGAGCTGGCCGGCGCGCGCGCAGGTGGAATTCCTGTCCGCCTGGCGCATCGGCCGCATCCACCTGCCGAAACCGGAGTATCGGCGCGGCGACTGGAACGCCGTGCGCGCCGAACTCGAGGCCGTGCACGACGGCGCCGACCCCGACGAACCCATCGGCCGCTACCTGCGCGCCACCGCCGAGAGCTGGCGCATCACCACGCGCCTGCTCGACGCCATCGGCACACACCGCGTCACCGCGTATTCGACCCGCTTGTTCGGCCGCCCGGTCGAACTGCTGCCCGGCGACGGCCCGACCAGCCTCGAGGCCGCGCGCCACTTCGTCGGCCTGGCCGACGAGATGGACCAGGAGCTGCGCGAGGTCGAGCCCGACTACGTGCTGCCGGCGGAAACCGTGCAGGTCGAGCTGCAGGCGGCGATCGACCGCTTCTTCACCGGGCACAAGGTGCGCGTCGAGCTCGACCCGGAGCTGATCGCCAAGGCCGCCGCCAGCCCCACCCGCATCCGCCTGCGCACCAACACCGGCTTCAGCGAATACGACCGCAACCAGCTGCTGGTGCACGAGGCCTTCGTGCATTCGCTCACCGGCCTCAACGGCCGCGAGCAGCCGCACTTCAAGTCCATGGCGCGCGGGTCGCCGCGCACGACCGCCACGCAGGAAGGCCTGGCCACCTTCGCCGAGCTGATCTCGGGCTCGATGGACATCGAGCGCATGAAGCGCATCAGCCTGCGCATCGTCGCCATCGACAAGGCTATCAACGGCGCCGATTTCGTCGACGTGTTCCGCTTCTTCATCGAGGCCGGGCAGCCGCCGGCCGACAGCTTCAGCTCGGCCCAGCGCGTGTTCCGCGGCGTGCCCCTGGGCGGCGGCGCGGCCTTCACCAAGGACACCGTCTACCTGCACGGCCTGCTGGCCGTGCACACCTTCTTCCGCTGGTGCCTGCGCCACCACGACCTGGGCCGCGCGCGCCGCCTGTTCGCCGGCAAGATGGCGCTCGAGGACGTGTTCTCGCTCGCGCCCGCCTTCGACGCCGGCGACATCGCCGCGCCGCTCTACCTGCCGCCCTGGATGCAGCGCGCCAACGGCCTGGCCGGCATGCTGGCCTTCTCGCTGTTCGCCAACAAGATCCGGCTCGACCGCGTCGACGCCGACGACCTGGTGCTGGGGCTCTAGGCCGCGCTGGTCGCGGGCGACTCGAAGCGCGCCGCCGGCGACGAGCGCGAGATGTCCCACTCGGCCTCGTCCATGTCCTGGCCGATGCCGTCGAACAGCGGCGTGCTCAGGTAACGCTCGCCGGTGTCGGGCAGCAGGCACAGCACGTGCGCGCCGGGATCGTCGGCGAGCAGGCGCAGCGCGCCGGCGATCGTCGCGCCGCTGGTCGCGCCGGCCAGCACGCCCTCGCGGCGGGCCAGTTCGCGGGCGCAGGCCAGGGCCTCGGCGCCCGGCACCGGCAAGATGCGGTCGACGTAACCCGCGGCCACCGCCTCGGCGGTGTGCAGGGCGATGAAGTCCGGCGTCCAGCCCTGCAGCGGATGCGGGCGGAAATCCGGATGGCTGGCGGCCGGGCCACCGTCGGGCAGGCGTTCCTGGGCGCGGCCGCCGGCCAGCAGGGGCGCGTTGTCCGGTTCGCAGGCGACGATGCGCACGTCCGGGCGCTCGCGGCGCAGCACCTCGCCGACGCCGCGCAGCGTGCCGCCGGTGCCTGCGCCCAGCACCACGTAGTCGAGCCGGCGCCCGGCGAAGGTGTTGACGATCTCCGGGCCGGTGGTGCGCGCGTGCACGCGGGCGTTGGCCTCGTTCTCGAACTGGCGGCACCAGAACCAGCCGTGCCGCGCCGCCAGCTCGCGGGCCTTGTCCACCATGCCGCTGCCCTTGAGGTGGGCGGGCGTGAGCACGACGCGCGCGCCGAGGAAGCGCATCAGCCGGCGCCGTTCGACGCTGAACTGTTCGGCCATGACGATGACCAGCGGGTAGCCCTTGGCGGCGCAGACCATCGCCAGCGCGATGCCGGTGTTGCCGCTGCTGGCCTCGATGACGGTCTGGCCGGGGCGCAGCGCGCCGCTGCGTTCGGCGGCTTCGATCATGGCCAGGGCCATGCGGTCCTTGACCGAGCCGCCGGGGTTGAAGGATTCGAGCTTGGCGTAGAGCGTCGCGCCGGCGGGGGCCAGGTGGGACAGGCGCACGACGGGCGTGCGGCCGATGGTGTCGAGCAGGGTCGGGACCATGGGCGGCCTCACTCGGACCGAAGGCGCGGCAGCAGCATCGGCACGCGCTCGCGGTAGGCGGCGTATTCGGGCAGCGCCTCGACCAGGTCGCGTTCCTCGAAGCGGATCGCCACCAGGATGTAGGCCGTGGTCATGACCGCGAACACCAGGTGCGCGACGGTCATGGTCGGCGTGGCCCAGAACGCGAACAGCCAGCCCAGGTAGAGCGGGTGGCGCACGACGCGGTAGAACGCCGGCGTGCGGAAGGGGATCGGCGTGTAGGGCCGGCCGCGGAAATGCAGCCAGACCTGGCGCAGGCCGAACAGGTCGAAATGGTTGAGCAGGAAGGTGCTCACCAGCACCAGCAGCCAGCCGGCCACGCACAGGCCGAGCAGCACGGCCCGGCCAACCGGGTCGGCGACGCTCCAGACCACGCCGCCCATCGGCTGCCAGAGCCAGAACAGGGCGATCAGCGCGAGGCTGGAGAACAGCACGTAGGTGCTGCGTTCGGCCGGTTCGGGCACGAACCGGGTCCACCAGCGCTTGAAGGCCGGCCGGGCCATGACGCTGTGCTGCACGGCGAACAGGCCCAGCAGGCCGAGGTTGACCAGCAGGGCCTGGCCCAGCGGCACGAGCGCGGCCGAATCCATCGAGCGCGGCACGAACAGGTTGCCGACGAAACCGAAGGCGTAGCAGAAGGTGGCGAAGAACAGGGCGTAGCTGAGCACGCCGTACAACAGGACCAGCAGGCGGGACATCGGGGGCTCCGGGACGACGCGGGGGAATCCGCGGGGCGGAGTCTGGGAAGCGCCCGGGCGCCGGTCTTGACCGCGGGCGGACCGGCCCGTGACCGCTTCATGACCCGTGCTGACCTCGATGGATTTCCTATGGGAATCAGCCGCTTGCCGGGCCGCGGCTCAGCGCGCCGCGGCCTCGCGGGCGGCCAGCCGGGCCTCGTCCCGCGGCCGCCAGCGCTGGCCATAGGCCGACTTGGCTTCGCGTTCCCGGGCCAGGGCGCCGGCGGCGTCGCCGCGCGCGGCCCGCAGCGCCGCGTCGGCCTGCAGCAGCAGCGGGTCGTCGGCCAGCGCCGGCGCGGCGCGTTCGAGGGCGCGCGCCGCCGCGTCGGCATCGCCTTCCGCGAGCTCGACCAGGGCCAGCCAGGCCTGCAGCTGGGCGCTGCGGCGCGGGTCGTCGAGCGTGTCGGCGACCGCCATCGCCTGCGCCAGCCAGCCGCGGGCGCCGGCGGCATCGCCGTCCTCGAAATGGAAGATGGCCAGGTTGCGCAGCACGTCGAGCCGGATCAGCGCCGTGTCGGCGGACCCCGCGTCCGCGAGCACGGCCCGCGCCTCGGCCACCGCCCGGGCCGTGTCGCCCTCCGCCGCCGCCAGCCGCGCCAGCCACAGGCGCTGGCGCAGCACGCCGATCGGGTCCCCGATGGCCTGCATCAGGTCGCGGGCCTGTTCGAGGTGGCGGCGTGCGTCAGCGTGCCGGCCCAGGTCCACGCTGAACTGGCCGAGCAGCGAGGCCGCCGAGGCCTGGCGCGGCGCCTGCTTGAGCGCCGTCGCCTGGTCCAGGGCCTGGCGCGCCGTGTCCGCCGCGGCCTCGAGTTCGCCGAGCTGGGCCTGGGCGGTGGCCAGCGAGATCAGCGCCGCGGATTCGCTGGACGGATTGCGCAGTTCGCGGTGCAGCCGGACGGTGTCGGCGGCCAGGTCGCGGGCTTCCACGAAACGGCCCTGGCGCCGGCGCAGGTTCGAGAGCGAATTGAGCGCCACCGCCTCGCTGCGCCGGTTGCCCTGCAGGCGGAAGCCGGCGACGGCCGCCTCGATGTGCGTGCCGGCGCTGACCAGATCGCCCTCGCGCAGCGCCAGCTGGCCCAGCGAATGCCGCAGCTCCGACGAGGGCGTGTCGATGCCGGCGCGGCGCTGCGCCGCCAGCGCGGCGTCGAGGTGGGCATGGGCTTCGTCGAAGCCGTCGGCATAGGTCGCCAGGATGCCCAGGCGGGACAGCACCGAGGTCTCCGCGTCGGGGTCGTCGAGTTCGCGGGCCAGCACCAGGGCCTGCTCCAGCAGCGGCCGCGCGCGGGCGTTGTCGCCGGCGCGCCAGGACAGCGTCGCCAGTGCATTGCGCACCGACAGCCGGCGCAGCGCGTCGCCGCCGGCGTCGGCGTCCGCCAGCAGCGCCTCGAGCGCCGCGCGCGCGGCGTCCATCTCGCCCAGGTCGAGCTGGCCGATGGCCAGCTGCAGGCGCGGCCAGAACCCCTCGGGCGCCTGTTCGAGCGCGAGCTGGAAATAGCGCTGCGCCCCGGCGACATCGCCCTGCAGGCGCAGCGCCAGGCCGCGCAGGTAGGCCTCGTTGGCGAAGGCGTCGTCGAGCACCGGGCCGGCGCCGGGCGGCTGGCCCAGGCTCGCGGCCAGGTCGGCGGCGGCCGCGCGGGCCAGGCCCGGCACGTCGGTGGCGACCACGCTGCGCCGGCGCAGGCGGCCGTCGGCGCCGTGCACGCGGAAGTCCAGGCGCAGCTGGCCGCCGCCGCGGTGCAGCTCGCCGCTGACGACATGGCTGGCGCCGAAGGCCTCGTGGATGCGCGCCTGCAGCGCCTCGCCGGCGAGGTCCGGCTGGCTGTCGGTGAGGTCGAAGACCTCGGCCGGCGCCACCACCGGCATGTCGCTGCGCAGGGTTTCGGTGAGCGCTTCCATCAGGCCCAGCCGCGCCCAGTCGAAGCGCGGTTCGCCGGTGGCGTTGGCGATCGGCAGCACCGCCAGCCGCCGCGGCATCGTGGCCTCGCCCGGGCGATCGCCGGCCGGCCACCACCAGGCCAGCAGCAGGGCCAGGCCCGCGGCCAGCAGCGCCGGCCACCCGAAGCGGCGAAGGCCGGTGGCCGGCGCGGACGCGCGCGTTCCCGCCGCCGCCGCCGGCGCGATGCCAGGCGCTGGCGCAGGCGCGGCCTGCGGTGCGGCGTCTGGTGCGGCGACAAGCGTGGGCGCGGTTTCCGCCTCGCCGCCGCGCACCGCGGCACGCCGGTCGGCCACGGGTTCGACCGCGGCGATGAAGCGGTAGCCGCGGCCATGCACGGTCAGGATGACCTGCGGGCTGTCGGCCTCGTCCTCGAGCGCGCGCCGCGCCTTCATCACGCAGCGGCTGAGCGCGGCCTCGGTGACCACCTGGCGCGGCCACACCGCGTCGAGCAGCTCGCCCTTGTCCACGGCGCGGCCGCGGTTCGCCAGCAGGTAGGCGATGAAATCGAAGACGTTGGCCTGCAGCTCCACCGGCTCGCCGTCGCGCAGCAGTTCGCGCCGGTCCGGGTGCAGCTCGAAGCGCCCGAAGCGGAACGCGCCGGTGTCCGCGGCGGATGCCGGGCGCGGGGTGTCGCCGGGGCCGGTCGGGGAGCTCATCGTCTGGGCGGGGCGGCGTCCATGGGGACCCTTGGGAACGCAGTATCGCGCGGCGGCGGGCCGCCGGCGTGCCATCCCGCGGCCGGCGCGCCGGGCGCCATACGGCCGCGTCGGCACCCCGGCGGGCGTGGCGGCTACAATCGGGGCCCATCCCCGAGGCGCCCCGCGGCCACCGCCGCGCGCCCAGACCCGGCGGCCCGCGCCGCCCACGCGAACCCGACATGTCCGAACAAGAAGACTTCAAGCAGGCCGCCCTCGACTACCACCGCCAGGCCCCGGCCGGAAAGATCAAGGTCACGCCCACCAAGGCCATGGTCACCCAGCGCGACCTGGCCCTGGCCTATTCGCCGGGCGTGGCCGCGGCCTGCGAGGCCATCGTCGCCGACCCGGGCGAGGCCAGCGCGCTGACCGCGCGCGGCAACCTCGTCGGCGTGATCACCAACGGCACCGCCGTGCTGGGCCTGGGCAACATCGGCCCGCTCGCTGGCAAACCCGTCATGGAAGGCAAGGGCGTGCTGTTCCAGAAGTTCGCCGGCATCGACGTGTTCGACCTGGAGATCAGCGAGAACGACCCGGACAAGCTGGTCGACATCATCGCCTCGCTCGAGCCGACCTTCGGCGGCATCAACCTCGAGGACATCAAGGCGCCGGAGTGCTTCGAGGTCGAGCGCAAGCTGCGCGAGCGCATGAAGATCCCGGTCTTCCACGACGACCAGCACGGCACCGCGATCATCGTCGGCGCGGCGCTGCTCAACGCGCTGCAGGTGGTGGGCAAGGACGTGGCGACGGTGAAGCTGGCGGTCAGCGGCGCCGGCGCGGCCGGCATCGCCTGCCTGGACATGCTGGTGTCGCTGGGCGTGGACCCGGCCAACATCCTGGTCAGCGACCGCGACGGCGTGCTGCACGCCGGCCGGCCCGACCTGCAGCCCGGCGGCGCCCAGCACGCGATCGCCCGCTATGCCCGCGACACGCCGGCGCGCACCCTGGCCGAGATCGTCGCCGGCGCCGACGTGTTCCTGGGCCTGTCGGCCGGCAACGTGCTCAAGCCCGAGATGCTGCTCACCATGGCCGCGCGCCCGGTGGTGTTCGCGCTGGCCAACCCGACGCCGGAGATCGACCCGGCCCTGGCCCGCGCCACCCGCGCCGACGCCATCATCGCCACCGGCCGCAGCGACTTCCCGAACCAGGTCAACAACGCGCTCTGCTTCCCCTACATCTTCCGCGGCGCGCTCGACGTCGGCGCGACCACGATCAACGAGGCGATGAAGCTGGCCTGCGTGCGCGCCATCGCCGACCTGGCCCGGCGCGAGGCCACCGACCTGGGCTCGGCCTACGGCGGCGAGACGCCGCGCTTCGGCCCGGATTACCTCATCCCGCGCCCCTTCGACCCGCGCCTGCTGGTGTCGCTGGCGCCGGCGGTGGCCAAGGCGGCGATGGACTCGGGCGTGGCCACGCGCCCGATCGCCGACCTCGACAGCTACCGCGACCGCCTCAGCAGCTGGGTCTTCCGCACCGGCCTGCTGATGAAGCCGGTGTTCGACCGCGCCCGCGCCGACCGCAAGCGCGTGGTCTATGCCGAGGGCGAGGAAGAAACCGTGCTGCGCGCCGTGCAGACGGTGGTGGACGAAGGCCTGGCCACGCCGATCCTGGTCGGCCGCCCGGCGGTGATCGAACGCCGCATCCAGCGCCTGGGCCTGCGCCTGCGCATCGGCGAGGACGTCCAGGTCACCAACATCGACGACGACCCGCGCTTCAACGACTACTGGCAGCTCTACCACGAGATCATGCAGCGCAAGGGCATCACGCCGGCGGCGGCCAAGGCCATCGTGCGCTCGCGCGACGTGGTGATCGCGGCGCTGATGGTGCGCCGCGGCGAGGCCGACGCGATGCTCTGCGGCCTGGTCGGCCGCTACGTGCGCAAGCTCAAGTACGTGCGCGAGATCCTGGGCCTGGAGAACGAATGCCGCGGCCTGTCGGCGCTCAGCGCCGTGCTCAACGAGAAGGGCGTGTTCTTCTTCACCGACACCCACGTGCAGCCCGACCCGACCGCGGCCCAGGTGGCCGAGTCGGTGGTGCAGGCGGCCTTCCGCCTCAAGCTGTTCGGCATCACGCCCAAGGCGGCGCTGGTGAGCCACAGCAACTTCGGCTCCAGCGAATCGGCCAGCGCGCAGAAGATGCGCGACGCGCTCGACATCCTGCGCGAGCGCGCGCCCAAGCTCGAGGTCGAGGGCGAGATGCACGCCGACATCGCCCTGAACGCCGAAGCCCGCCAGCGCATCTTCCCGCACTCGCGCCTCTCGGGCCGCGCCAACCTGCTGGCCTTCGCCAACCTCGACGCCGCCAACGCCAGCTACAACCTGGTGCGCAGCGTGACGGACGGCGTGGGCATCGGCCCGATCCTGATGGGCCTGGCCGCGGCCGCGCACGTGCTCACGCCCTCGGCCACGGTGCGCCGCGTCGTCAACATGACCGCGATCGCCGCCGTCGACGCCCACATCCGCGCCGCCCGCAGCTGAACCAAAACGGGGTCAGGTTCACTTAAGTCCAGCATGAGACAAGCCCGGGGGAGGGCGAGGCCATGAAGCTGCGATCGCCGATGACCATCAACGGCAAGGCCTACCAGGCCGGCGATCGCATCTCGCCCTGGCCGGTATACGGCTTCTTCCTGCTGCACATGGGCATGTTCGGGCTGTCGGGCTTCCTGATGGCCTACGCGGCCGACGACGTCGGGCTGCCCTTCCTGTACCTGCACGGCGGCATCGCCATCGGCGTGTACCTCGTCTTCTACCTCGCCATGTTCGGCCGCGACGAGGTGAAGTGGATGTTCATCAACGCCGGCCTCGGCCTGTTTGGCATCTGGACCGAGATCGACTGGATCCTGTCCTGGTTCGGCACGACCCTGGACGACTATTCGCCCTGGGTGCACGTCACGCCCTTCCTCTACTACATCCTCTACACCTTCCTGCTGCGCCAGTTGCTTCTGGACCTGGCGAGGGCGCGCGAGGACGCGAGCCGCAAGCGCCGCGTCGAAATCGCCTACGTCGTGGCTTCACTCGCCATCTACGGAAGCCTCTGGCTCATGCGTGGCCCGGGCGGGTAGTCGCGGCGCCAGACGCGATACGCCTTGCGTCCTGTCTCACGCAGGACTTAAGTGAACCTGACCCCGTTTTGTCACTCGTCGTCGTCGCCGCGGAGGACTTTTTTCTGCATGGCGTCGAGGTAGGCGTCGGCTTCGGCCACCGAGGAGAAGATCTCCGACAGCGGCACCGCCTTCACCACGTCGAAGACCTTCTGGATCTGCGGCTGCGGGTTCACCACCAGCACCTTGCCACCGCGCGCCGACAGCGCCTTGCGCGCCTTGAACACCGAGCGCACGCCGGCCGAGCTGATGTACTCCAGCCCGGCCAGGTCCAGCACCAGCGATTGCACGTTCGAGGCCAGCACCGGCGCCAGCTTCTGGTCCAGGTCCTGGTAGGTGTGCGTGTCCAGGCGGCCGCCGATCTCGATCCGCTGGTGGGCGCCGGACGGCGGGTGCATCGTGACTTTCAGGCTCATGCGGGGCTCCCGTGGGGGTTGGCGGTGAGGACGACGGTGAGGATGTTCCAGGGCTCGTCACGGCGGTAGCTGACCTGTTCGGCCAGCTCGCGGACCAGGTGCACGCCCAGGCCGCCGATCGGGCGGTCGAGGATGTCGGCGTCGAGGTCGGGGTCGGGCTGCTCGAGCGGGTTGTAGGCCAGGCAGTCGTCGCGGAACTCCAGCCGCACGCGGCCGGCGTCGAGCGCGATGCCCACCACGATCTCGTGGCCGCGGCCCTCGACCCGGCCGTGGTCGATGGCGTTGCAGACCACTTCCTCGGCCACCAGCTGCACGTCGTGCGACACGCCCGGGTGCACGCCCTCACGCGCCAGCACGCCCTCGAGCGCGGCCAGCAGGTCCGCGATCTGGTCGCGTTCGCCCGGCACCTTCAGGCGGATTTCCATCAGCCCCGTCCTCCCCCGTCGTGCGGGCGCAGCCGCAGGTGGTTCATGCAGGGTCTCCAATGTAGCGGATGGCCAGCACGGTGATGTCGTCCGACTGCGGCGCGTCGGCGGCGAAGGCGTGCACGGCGGCGACCAGCGCGTCGATCTGCGCGGCCGGGTCGCGGGCCGGGTCCAGCACGGCCAGCGCGCGTTCGATGCCGAAGGCGGCGTCGTGCACGTCGAAGGCCTCGGTGACGCCGTCGGTGTACAGCAGCAGCGTATCGCCCGGCGCCATCGTGCCGCGCCACACCGGGTAGTCGTCGGCCACGTCCACGCCCAGCGGCCCGGCGCCGGGCACGTCCAGCAGCGTGCGCGTGCCGTCGGCGCGCAGCAGCACCGGCGGCTCGTGGCCGGCGTTGGCCAGCTGCAGGGCGCCGCTGCGGAGCTCGACCACGCCGCACAGCACGGTGGCGAACATGCAGGTGTCGTTGCCCTCCACCAGGTGCCTGGCGGCCTCCGCCAGCGCCTTGCCGGGCGAGCCGCCCAGCTGCGCCGCGACCTCCAGCACCGTCATCGTGCGCGCCATGAACAGCGCCGCCGGCACGCCCTTGTCCGAGACGTCGCCGATCACGAACCACAGCGCCTCGCGCTCGCGGTCGAACAGGTTGTAGAAGTCGCCGCCCACCGCCTTGGCCGGCTCGACGTGGCCGCGGTAGGCCAGCACGCGCCCGCCGCCGCGCAACTCGCCCGGCGGCGGCAGCATGGCCTGCTGGATGTCGCGGGCGATGTCGAGCTCGCTCTCGAGCCTCTGCCGCGCCGCGCCCATCTCGGCGATCTCGGCCATCTGCCGCTTGATCGAACCGCGCGCGGCGTCGAAGGCGCGGGCCATCACGCCCACCTCGTCGTCGCGGCCCACGTGCGCCAGCGGGTAGTCGAACTCGCCCTGGGCGAAGTGCCCCGCGCTGTCGGTCAGGTCCTCGATCGGCCGCGCGATCAGGCCCGAATAGCGCCGCACCACCGCCACGCACAGGGCCACGCCGACCAGGCCGCCGATGACGCCCCAGAGCGTGATGCGGGTCAGTTCGGCCAGGATCCAGCCCTCGTCCACGCTCAGCACGTAGGTGAAGCCGGTGGCGCCGACCGGTTCGGCGAAGGTGTAGCGCACGTCCCCGGCGTGGGCGTTGCCGGGCGCGACCACGTGCCGCAGCTCGAGCGGGCCGCGGCGCGCGGCGACGTGTTCGGCCAGCGGCGCCAGGTCGCTGCGGCCGCCCTCGATCACCGCGGCCAGCCGGCCCAGGGCCTCGACCTCGGGCTCGTGGTGGATGGCCAGGCCCAGCTCGGGCGAGAGCAGCATCTGCCGGAAGCGCGGGTTGGTCCCGGCCCGGCCCAGCACGTCGCGCAGGCGGCGCACCGGCACGTCCACGCTGACCATGCCCACGGGCTCGGCGCCGGGCCCGTCGCCGGGGCGGCGCAGGGGCAGGTTGTAGGTGATGAAGGCCTCGCCGTCCGTCGCGGCGTTGGCATAGGGTTCGGACCACCAGCCGCGCGCGCTGGTGACGGTGCGGATCCACCAGGGGAAGACCCGGTAGTCGGCGTACTCGGGGCCGAGCGCGCGCACGGCCGATTCGAACAGGCCGCCGGCGTCGCGGCGCACGTACCAGTCGAAGCCCGGGTCGTCGGCGGTGAGGCGGCCGGGCTCGATGATCAGCATGACGCCGGCGATGGCCGGGTCGGCGTCGAGCGTGGACTTCATCAGGTGGGTCAGGTTGGCCGGGGCCCGGCCCAGGCCTGCGGCGCCGCCGGCCAGGGCCTGGGCGCTGACCTGCACCGATTCCAGCGTGGCCTGCAGGCCGCGGGCGGTCTGGCCGGCCAGCTCGCGCACCTCGTCCTCGGCCTTGTCCACCAGGACCACGCGCAGGGTGAGGAAGAAGGTCAGGGCCACGCCGGCCAGCAGCAGCACGCTGGTCAGGCTGGACCACAGCATCAGGCGCGTGCGCAGGCTGCGCCGCCAGGGCAGCTTCGGGGTTCCTGCCGGGTCCTTCGGTCGGGCCTGGGGCATCGGGGGCGTCCTCGGCGTACCTGCAGCATACGGCCCGGAACGGGGTCAGGTTCACTTAAGTCCAGCGTGAGACTGGCCCGTCCGCGGCTCTTCGGTACCCGACACGGCGTCAAGGGCCTGTCTCAGCCACGACTTAAGTGAACCTGACCCCGTTCCGGAGGGGGTGGGGTAAACTTCGCGGCCTTGGGTAAAGACTCTAATTTCGCCGGCCCCGGGCCGGCGGCAGGGAACGACATGAACTGGCTGACCGACGTACTGGAAAACGACCTCGACCCGACCGAGACCCGCGAGTGGATGGAATCGCTCAAGGCGGTGCTCGACGCCGACGGCCCCGAGCGCGCCCACCACCTGCTCGAGCGCATGGTCGAGCTGACCCGCCGCGCCGGCGGCCAGCTGCCCTTCCAGCCGACCACCCAGTACATCAACACCATCCCGCCCCACCTGGAGGCCAAGAGCGACGGCGACGCCGCCCTCGAATGGCGCATCCGCAGCATCATCCGCTGGAACGCCATGGCCATGGTCGTGCGCGCCAACCGCAAGCCGGGCGACCTGGGCGGCCACATCGCCAGCTTCGCCTCCAGCGCCACGCTCTACGACGTCGGCTTCAACCACTTCTGGCGCGCCCCCAGCGCCGAGCACCCGGGCGACATCGTCTACATCCAGGGCCACAGCTCGCCGGGCATCTACGCGCGCAGTTTCCTCGAGGGCCGCATCAGCGAGAACCAGCTCGACCACTTCCGCATGGAAGTCGACGGCCAGGGCATCTCCAGCTACCCGCACCCCTGGCTGATGCCGGACTACTGGCAGATGCCGACGGTGTCGATGGGCCTGGGCCCGATCAGCGCCATCTACCAGGCGCGTTTCTTCAAGTACATGGAGGCCCGCGGCCTGATCCCGAAGTCCGACCGCAAGGTCTGGTGCTTCCTGGGCGACGGCGAGACGGACGAGCCCGAGAGCCTGGGCGCGATCGCCCTGGCCGGCCGCGAGGGCCTGGACAACCTGGTCTTCGTCATCAACTGCAACCTGCAGCGCCTGGACGGCCCGGTGCGCGGCAACGGCAAGATCATCCAGGAGCTGGAAGGCAGCTTCCGCGGCGCCGGCTGGAACGTGCTCAAGCTGGTCTGGGGCAGCTACTGGGACCCGCTGCTGGCGCGCGACGCCGACGGCACGCTCAAGAAGCTGATGATGGAAACCGTCGACGGCGAGTACCAGAACTGCAAGGCCTTCGGCGGCGCGTACACGCGCGAGCATTTCTTCGGCAAGTACCCGCAGACGCTGCAGATGGTGTCCAACCTCAGCGACGAGGACATCCGCCGCCTCAACCGCGGCGGCCACGACCCGCACAAGGTGTACGCCGCCTACCACAGCGCCGTGAACCACAAGGGCCAGCCGACCGTGGTGCTGGCCAAGACGGTGAAGGGCTACGGCATGGGCAGCTGGGGCGAGTCGCTCAACCCCACGCACCAGACCAAGAAGCTCGACGACAGCGCGGTCAAGGCCTTCCGCGACCGCTTCCAGATCCCCATCAGCGACGACAAGCTGCCCGAGGTGCCGTTCTACCACCCGGGCCCGGATTCGCCGGAAGTGCAGTACATGCGCGCCCGCCGCGAGAAGCTCGGCGGCTTCCTGCCGCAGCGCCGCCAGAAGACCAGCGTGGCGCTGCAGGCGCCGAAGCTGGAGGTGTTCGACCGCCTGCTCAAGAGCAGCGGCGACCGCGAGCTCAGCACCACGATGAGCTTCGTGCAGGCGCTCAACATCGTGCTGCGCGACAAGCAGGTCGGCCCGCGCTGCGTGCCGATCGTGGCCGACGAGGCACGCACCTTCGGCATGGAAGGCCTGTTCCGCCAGATCGGCATCTACGCGCCGCAGGGCCAGAAGTACAAGCCCGTGGACGCCGACCAGCTGATGTACTACCGCGAGGACCAGGCCGGCCAGGTGCTGGAAGAGGGCATCACCGAGTGCGGCGCCTTCAGCAGCTGGATGGCCGCGGCCACCAGCTACAGCAGCAGCGACCAGCCGATGCTGCCCTTCTACATCTACTACTCGATGTTCGGCTTCCAGCGCATCGGCGACAGTGCCTGGCAGGCGGCCGACATGCGCGCGCGCGGCTTCCTGCTCGGCGCCACCGCCGGCCGCACCACGCTCAACGGCGAGGGCCTGCAGCACGAGGACGGCCACAGCCACCTGCTGGCCGGCGCCATCCCGAACTGCCGCGCCTACGACCCGACCTTCGGCTACGAAGTGGCGGTGATCCTGCAGCACGGCATGCAGCGCATGCTCGAGGACCAGGTGGACGAGTACTACTACCTGACTCTGATGAACGAGAACTACGCCCACCCGGACATGCCGGAAGGCGCGGCCGAGGGCATCCTCAAGGGCATGTACCTGCTCAAGGACGCCGGCAAGCCCAAGAAGGGCGAGCTGCGCGTGCAGCTGCTGGGCAGCGGCACCATCCTGCGCGAGGCGATCGCCGCGGCCGAGCTGCTGGACAAGGACTTCGGCATCACCGCCGACATCTGGTCGTGCCCGTCGTTCACCGAACTCCGCCGCGACGGCTTCGAGGCCGAGCGCTGGAACCGCTTCCACCCGGAGGCCGAGCCGAAGAAGGCCTACGTCACCGCCTGCCTGGAAGGCCGCCAGGGCCCGGCCATCGCCGCCACCGACTACGTGCGCGCCTTCGCCGACCAGATCCGCGCCTTCGTGCCCATGAAGTACACCGTGCTGGGCACGGATGGCTTCGGACGTTCTGATACCCGCGCGAACCTGCGCCGCTTCTTCGAAGTGGACCGCTACTACATCGCGCACGCCGCGGTGGCGGCGCTGGCGGCGGAGGGGAAGATGAACGCGAAGGACGTGGCGCGGGCGATCAAGCAGTACAAGATCGATCCCGAGAAGACCAATCCGCTCTGGGTGTGAGAAATTGTGGATGGCCCCGAGGAACTCCTCGGGGCTTTTCCGGATTGCTTTTTTTGAAGCCCGTTCGTGCGGGATAAAGCTGGCTACTTTCGGCGAACGAGGAACGCAAAGCACTTCCCATTCTTGGGGAAGACCTGCTTTCCAGTCCGGTAGTGCTTGAACGACGCACAGAAGACCCATGCGAAGCCCGGCGGGGCCGGGAACGGCGGAGCCGTGTCCATGTCACTCACCTCCTTTTTGTGAAGGAGTCCACTTGACACCGGCTCATCGGTGGCGCAGAGTCCGCGCCGCCTGCCCACAATGCCGGCCTCCCTACTGACGGACTCAATGTCTCGGGAGATTCTTGAATCGGCGCCAGCTGCAACTGGCGCCGATTCTTTTTCTAGAGATCGTCATCATCCGTAAGGATCAAATCGATCTGCTTTTTCAGTAGTTCCTTGTCCGCATGAAAGAGCGGGTCGGGAATTTCCAGCCACGCCCTCCTTCCTTTGCTCAATCTGACGAGAATGCGGTCCGTGCGGCCCGTCGATCGATCCTCTGGCTGGGTGTGTGTGACTGTGGATTGAGTAGCAGGCTGGCGCGGCGCCTGGGCGATGGGGAGCGGCAAGGGGTCTGCCTCAAGAGTTCCCAGCAACTCCTCCTCCTCAGCGGTCGATCTGGCAGACCTAGCTAGGTTCGTGTAGTAGTCCGAAAATGAAACTGAGGCTTGGAAGATCTTCAAGCAGTCTTCCGCAGTCGACGGGCTGAAGCCCATCTTGTTGATCAGTCGGAACCGAACAACTTGATCCGAAGGAAGGCGATCGGAGTATTCCTCCAGTAGTTCCTTGTAGACCTTCGGCGCAAGCACCCACTTCACCAAGAGAGATTTCCGAAAGTCTTCGTCCGGCGCGTACTTGTACGCCTCCACGTCCGAGGAGACTGAGATGTCTCCTTTCTGATTTGCGGATACGAGCCCGAATGCCTTCAAAGAAGCGAGCGCGCGCGAAGCAGATCCGTTATTCGCGCCAGAGTAGCCAAGGGTTCGCGCCGCCACTTCATTGGGAATCGAGTGCTTGCCATTTGCCTCGTAAAGCTTCAGGGCGTTCTCCAAAGAATCTTGGAGAGAGAAGGAGGGTGCTCTCGGGCTGCGTGTGGACTTGGTCATTTAAGTGACTCCAGTTTCGTCGTCTAGCGTAGTCTGGGGGTCGGCAAGTCATCTGGCAAGAGTGGCGCAAAACATATGCGACCAAGCTTCATTGGTGCGCCGCATATTGCAACATATTGATTCTATTAATAATACTGGCACCATTTAGATATTAATATATGAATGGAAGATGAATAGACGAATGCGACATGACTATTGTTAGACGGATTGCACCAGCAGGTCGTGGCCTGAGCCGGTCGGCGCTGGCTCAATTGTTGGCGCGCGACCAAAGCGCCTGCTGCCTGCGACAAGTTCCGGACTTATCCGCCTAATTCGATCTAGCAGACAGGCGCCACAACCTTGGCGAGATGCCTAGACGCTTGCCGAATGCCCGCGAGAGCGCTGCCGCGCTCCCATAGCCCACCTGTTGTGCCACCCGATCTAGCCCCTCGCCGCGCATTAGCGCCTTCTGAGCCAGCGTGATCCGGTACTGCGCCAAGTAGGTTGCCGGCGTTTCATCGACCAGCTGCGCGAATACCTCAGCGAACCGGCTGCGCGACATGCCGGCGCGGGCGGCGAGGGTTTCCAGCGTCCACGGCGCCGCCGGTTCGTCGTGCATGGCCACGATCGCCTTCGCCAGCTGCGGGTGCCCCAGCCCCGCCAGCGGGCCGTCGGTGATGTGGCCGCTGTCGAGCAGGTGCCGCAGCAGCAGCACCACCACCGCGTCGAACAGGCGGTCCACGACGATCTGCCGGCCGCAGCGCTGGGCGAAGGCTTCGTCGAACAGCAGGTCGAGCACGGGCGCGGCGCCGGGCAGGGCGGCCAGGGGCAGGTGGACGAAGCGCGGCAGCGAGCGGGCGATGGGGTGGGTGCCGGCCATCGCCACGCCCGCCGAGGCCGCGCCGCCGAAGGCGAGGTTGGCGCAGGCCATGTCGGCGCCGACGGTGGCGTCGCTGATGAAGCGGTGCGCCAGCGGGCGCGGGTAGAACAGCAGGCTGGGCTCGGTGACGTGCACCACCTCGCCGGCGTGGTGGACCTCGAGCGGACCGCGCCGTACCAGGTGCAATTGCCCCAGGCCGTTGTCGGCGAAATCGTTGATCCCGCATAAGGGACCGCTGTGGAACAGGCGGGCGCTGACCGAGAACCGGCTCAGCAGGCCCTGCAGGCGATCGACGGCCATTCCGGACGCTCCATCAAGAAAACGGGACGATAAGTCACCCAGGCGCCGAGGCTAGGCCCGAATCTGTGCCGGCGCAATCGGCGCAGCCCTTTCGGAAAAACCCCATGTCCCGCGTCCCCCTGCACACCGCCGCCACCGCCCCCGCCGCCAGCCAGCCGCTGCTGGCGCAGATCCAGGGCGCGTTCGGCGCCACCCCGAACATGTTCCGCGCCGTGGCCAATTCGCCCGCCGCGCTGCAGCTGATGTGGGCCGGTTTCGGCGCGCTCGGCGGCGGCACGCTGCCGGCGAAGCTGGGCGAGCAGGTCGCCGTCGCCATCGCCGACCGCAACCGCTGCGACTACTGCCTGGCCGCGCACACCGCCCTGGGCCGCAAGGCCGGCGCCAGCGCCGCCGAGATGGCCGAGGCCCAGGCCGGCCGTAGCACCGACCCGCGCACCGCCGCCGCGCTCGCGTTCGCCACGAAGGTGGTCGACCACCGCGCCGCGGTCAGCGCCGAGGACGTGTCGGCCCTGCGCGCCGCCGGCTTCGACGACGAAGCCCTCGTCGAACTGCTGGCCCACGTCGCGCTCAACCTGTTCACCAACTACGTCAACGTCGCGCTCGACGTGCCGGTGGATTTCCCGAAGGTGGCGCTGCGGCCGGCGGCGTAAGTCTGGTGGCGCCCGCGGCGCCCGGCCTTCCAGGCGGGCCAGGAACAATTGGCCCGCCGGGCGGCATATCATCGCCCCACGGTCGCTGCCGATCGTTCGAACCAACTCAGGACGAGGGAATCACCATGAATGAAGTGGCCGAGAAGTCCCTCAGGAAATCGTTCGGGTACCTCATCGGGTTCCTCTGGTTCATCATCCTCGGCGCGATCGCACGCGCCGTCTTCCTGCTGGCCACGGGCGTGAAGATCCTGGGGGAGGACATCACCCACTTCGTCGTCGGGCTTGGTGCCGTCGCCGGGCTCGTGGCGACCCTAAGGACGCGCGATCGCCTCCTCGCGAGCTTGCAGGCTGGCGAGAACGCGAGGCCTGGGTCGAAAGATCCGACGCCGCGCGCAACGGATCCAAAGGAATAGGCTTACGCTTGCCCTGCCGAGAGATGGCCGCCATGCGCTACGCCATCGTCATCGGAAAGTCTGGGAACAACTACGGCGCCTGGGTGCCGGACCTGCCGGGCTGCGTGGCCGTGGGCGACACCGTCGAGGAAGTGGAGCCGCTGATGCGCGAAGCCATCGAACTCCACCTCGCCGGCATGCGCGAGGACGGCGATCCGATCCCGCCGCCGGTGGCGCTGGTCAAATACGTCGACGTCGCGGCCTGAGGCCGCGCGCATCGCTCACTCCGCCAGCACCCAGCCCGCGACGATCCGCGCCGCTTCGGCGATGACCGCATCGCGCCCCGCGGCGTCGGCGGGCGAGTTCGCGTAGTACACCGCCACCAGCACCGGCGCGCCGCCGCCGGGCGGCCAGGCGATGCCGACGTCGTTGCTGGTGTGCTCGCCGTCGCTGCCGGTCTTGTCGCCGACGCGCCAGCCGGGCAGGCCGGCGCGCAGGCGGGCGTCGCCGGTCTTGTTCGCCAGAAGCCAGTCGAGCAGCTGCTTGCGCGAAGCCGGCGACAGCACGTTGCCCAGCAGCAGGCGCTGCAGCGAACCCAGCATCGCCCGTGGCGTGGTGGTGTCGCGCGGGTCGCCGGGCGCGGAGGCGTTCATGAAGGGCTCGATGCGGTCGAGCCGGGTGATCGTGTCGCCGGTGGTGCGCAACCAGGCGGTCAGCGCATCCGGGCCGCCGTGTTCGGCCAGCAGCAGGTTGGCGGCGCCGTTGTCGCTCATCGTCACGATGGCGGCGCAGAGCTCACCCACCGTCATGCCGGGGCCGACGTGCTTCTCGGTGACCGGCGACCAGGACACCAGCGCCTCGCGGCCGTAGCGGATGCGGCGGTCCAGCGATTCGCGGCCGGCCTCCACCTCCGACAGCACCCACGCGACCAGCAGCCATTTGAAGGTGCTGCACATCGCGAAGCGTTCGTCGCCTCGCTGCGCCAGCACGCGGCCGCGGCCGGTGTCGACCGCGGCCACGCCGAGACGGCCGCCGTGCCGGGCCTCGAGCGCGGCGAGGGCGGCGGCGGGCGAGGCCAGCGGGCGCGCGAGGACCTCGTGGCCGGTGGCCGGCGGAACCGCCGCGGCCCCGGCCAGCGCGGACCTGGCGAAGGCCCGGGCCGGCACGGCGGGAAACACCAGCGCGGCGAGCAGGAGGCGGCGGCGGTAGGCGAAGTCGGAGGGCATGGCGGGTCTCGCGCAGTCGGGGAAGGCCAGACTGGCTGCGGCGGCAGGCGGGGCCGGGGCGCGATTGTGGCGAAGCGCGGGCAGGCCCGCCCTGCTCAAACCCGATCACCCCGGCATCGCGGCTGCACCGGTTGCGCCGCCACGGTCGCGGCGTCGCCGTCGCTGCGTAGGCTCGGGACGAGACCCCCGGGACGCCCCCGTGCGCGATACCGTCCATCCGCCGCCGCCCGACACCCCCGCCACGCGCCTGCGCGTCGAGGGCGGCCTCGTGTTCGATGGCGATGCACCGCTGCCGCAGCGCCCCAGCCCGCACCAGGGCGGCACGCTCGTGCCGCGTTTCCTGATCATCCACTACACCGCCAGCCACGGCCTCGACGACACCCTGGACTGGTTCACCGACCCGGAGTCGCGCGCCTCCGCGCATTTCGTCGTCGGCCGCGACGGCCGCATCGTGCAGCTGGTGCCGCTGGACCGGCGCGCCTGGCACGCCGGCGACAGCGCCTGGCAGGGCCGCGTCGGCATGAACGCGCACGCCATCGGCATCGAGCTGGTGAACGCGGGCCGCCTGCGCGCCAGCGAGGCCGGCTGGGTGAGCTGGACCGGCCGGCGCGTGCCCGGGGACGAAGTCGGCATCGCCACGCATAGGCACGGCGGCGCCGAGGCCGGCTGGCAGGACTACACCGAGGCCCAGCTCGACGCCGTGCTCGAACTCTGCCTGGCCCTGCGCGCGGCCTTCCCGCTCGAGGACGTGCTGGGCCACGACGACATCGCGCCCGGCCGCAAGCTCGATCCCGGGCCGCTGTTCCCGATGGCGGCCCTGCGCGCCCGCCTGTTCGAGGCCGGGCCGCGCGACTGAGGCGCCCGCGCCCGGCTCAGCCCGCGGCGCCTGCGTCGGACTGAACCCGCGCCGCGCGCTCGCCGGCGACGAAGGCGATCAGGTCGGGGAAAAAATCCTCGAAGGCCGCGTCCATGGCGGCTTCGTGCGCGCGCAGCACGTCCAGGGCCTGAACCAGCTTGTCGCCGTTGCGGCTCAGGCGCGTGGCGATGCCGTGCACGGCGCGGTCCACCGCCGCGCGCCGGCGGTAGCTGCCCAGCCAGTCGCCTTCGGCCATGCGCGGGGCGATGCGGCGCAGGCGGTCGGGCAGGTCGGGCAGGCGCGACATCAGCAGGCCGTAGACGCGCGCGTTGAACGCGTCCAGCGGTTCGGCGTGCCAGCGCGGCCAGTCGCGCGCGATCAGGTGATCGAAGTACACGTCCAGCACGATGCCGGCGTAGCGGCGCCGGCCTTCCGGAAAGCGGGCCTTGGCGGCGCGCACCGCCGGGTGGTGGTCGGTGTAGGCGTCGATGCGCCAGTGCAGGCGGATCTCGCGCTGCACCGGCGCCGGCCAGTCGCCCAGGCGCGCGCTGCCGACGAAATCGCCCAGCAGCGCGCCGACCATCGCCTCCTCGTCGTGGCGGGCGAGGTAGAGGTGCGCGAGGTAGTTCATCGGCGCTGGATCAGGTCCCAGCGGTTGCCATGCAGGTCGGCGAACACGAGCACGCGGCCGTAGGGGGCATCCGTCGGCTCGCGCACGATGGTGGCGCCGTGCGCGCGCAGGCGCGCGTGGTCGCGCGCGAAGTCGTCGGTCTCGAGGAACAGGAAGACGCGGCCGCCGGCCTGGTCGCCGACGAAGCGCGCCTGCTCCTCCGTGGCCGCGCGCGCCAGCAGCAGCGAGGTACCACCGCCCGGCGGCGCCACGAGCACCCAGCGCTTGCCCTGTTCCGGCACCGGCCGGTCCTCGACCACGCGGAACCCGAGCACGCGCGTGAACCAGGCGATGGCCTCGTCGTAGTCGCGCACCAGCAGGGCGACGTGGGCCAGGTGCGCCGCGGCCCGCGGCCGCTGCCACCACGCGGTGCCGGCCAGCGCGAGGGTCACCGCGAGCATCACCCAGGCGGCGACATCCACGCCGGCCAGCGTCGCCGCCGCCGTGCGCGTGCCCGCCATCGAGCCGCCGTAGAGGTCGCGCAGGGCCCAGGCGACGAGGAACCCGCCGCTGGCCAGCAGCCCAAGGCCACAGGCGGCGGCGACGCGTCCGCGCGCCCAGGCCAGCCACAGGCCCGCCGCCGCGAGCGCGGAATTCGTGGCCAGTTGCCAGCCTTCGTGCAGGCGCGCATGCGCCGGCCAGTCCGGGTTGAACAGGTGGGTGGCGTTGATCTCCAGCGCCGGCACCAGCACGCCGATGACCAGCAGGCCGGCGCTGGCGACGAGGCGGGCGGCAAGCGGGGGCGGGGTCGTCATGGGCGCGGGCATCGGGGTCGGGGCGCCCAGTATGCGCCGCGGCCTCGCATGCGATGCCAGAGCGCGGCCCCCGCGTGGCCCAGAACCAGCCCACCCATCGCCCAGGCGCCGTACACGTGCACGTACCAGGCGAGTACGCGGCGCGCATCGTCGGGCGAGACGGGCGTGAACGGTGCCGGCAGCGCCACGCCCGTGCCGGCGAGCGTGGCCACGGGTTCCCAGGGGTACAGCAGATAGCCGCTCAGCGGCAGCGCCGCCATCAGCGCGTAGAGCAGGCCATGCACCGCGCGTGCGGGCCACGGCGCGGGGCGCGGCGGACGCGCGAGGCGCCAGGCGAGGCGCAGGGCCAGCAGGGCGAACAGCGCGACGCCGGCCTGCACGTGCAGGCCCATCAGCCAGGCCGACAACCCGCGGTCCGCGACGCGTTCGCCGGCCAGACCCAGGCTGGCCTGCACGGCCAGCATCGCCGCCATCGTCCAGTGCAGGCCGCGCGCGATGGGATCGTGGTCCCGCGGCCGCGGCGCGACGGCGTCGTCCGGCCGCGCGCTCACGGGCAGCCCGGATGGCCCGGGATGTTGTGGCCCAGCACGATGTCGCGCCGCGCCTGCCAGGTGCCGTCGGCCTCGCGCACCGGCGTGACGATGCCCGGCCCGCCGCGGCCCGGCGCCGGCGACGCGCGGCGCTGCGGCGCCAGCCGCGGGTCGTCGGTGAACTCCACGTCGTCGAGGTAATAGGTGGCGCAGCCGCGTTCGAGCACGTGCAGGTGGATGTGCTGGGCCATCGCTTCGCCGGGATAGCCGCCGGGCCGGATCGTCTCGAAGCGGTAGCGGCCCTCGGCGTTGCTGGCCACCCAGGCGCGCAGGCGGCCGTGCGCGCGGCCGTCGCGGGTGCGCGCGTCGTTCCCGGGCGGATAACGGCCCGATGCATCGGTCTGGTAGGCGTAGATCACCACGCCGGCGCGCGGCTGGCCGGCGCGGTCGAACACGCGGCCGGAGAGCACCATCGGATCGCCGGGTTCGCCGGCGGGCGCGAGCCGGGCCGAGGCCGGCGGCGCATCGGGCAGGCCGTCGAAGATCGCCTCGCAGCCCTCGCAGGGCAGGCCGACGACAGGTTCGCGCGCGGGAAGGGCGCCGGCGCCCGCGGCGGCGAGCGCGAGCAGGGCGAAGGCGAGCAGGCGTGATGGCATGGCGGTGTCCTCCAGGGTTTTCCGGGAAGGACGCCGGCGGCCGGCGCGGTGTTATCCCGCCGACGCGGGCAGCGCATCGCGCCACTGCCACCACCATTGCTTGGCGCGCGGATAGGGCAGGGCATCCCACCAGGCATCGAGCGCGCCGGCGCGGCGGGCCAGCACGTCCGCGCGCACCACCGACGACGCGCCCAGCCGCGCCCGCAGGTCGTCGAACAACGGGCCCGCCGCCAGCGCCGGCTGGCGCTGCAGCAGCGAGAGCAGGCTGATCGCATCGCGCGGACCGGCGCTGGCCAGCAGCTCGCGGATCTCCGCGCCCTGCGGATCCACGCCGTCGCCCGCCTGCACGCGCCCAAGCGCGGCGAGGAAACGCGGCGAGGCGCCGGCGTCGTAGGGCAGGCCCGCGGGCTCGCCGCCGCGCAGCGCCAGCCGCGCGCCGGCCGGCACCAGCGCCTCGTGGCCGCCGGCCTCGAGCATCACCCAGCCGCTGTGCACCTCCAGCAACCCGTCGCCGGCGGCGTCCACCTCGACGGTGAATTCGCAGCCGAGGTCGACCAGCTCGCCGCCCGCCACCGCGATGCCGAAGTGCCCCGGCGGCGCCCAGACGCGCGCGTGCACGCGGCCTTCGAACAGGCGCAGCCGGTGGTGCCCGGCGCGCGTGGCGTCCAGGCGCAGGCGCGAGCCCGGCGCGACGTGCAGCCGGCCGATGCGGGCGATGCCCAGCCACGCTTCGCCATCGGCGCCGGTGCGCAGTTCGGCGCCGGGCGCCAGCGCCGCGGCCGGCGGGCCGGACGATGCCGCGTGGGGCCCCGTGCTTCCGGCGGGCCGGGACAGCACCTCGCCGCGCGTGGCCAGCAGCGGCCACGGCGCGTCCTCGCGCCAGGCCAGCCGGTGCGCCAGCAGGCTGGCCAGGCCCAGGCCCAGCAGCAGCATCGCCGCGGCGGCCCAGGCCAGTCGCCGGGGCCCGCGCCGCCGCGGCGAGGCGCGGCGACGCTGCGTGCGCATCCGCGCCGGTGCGAGCAGGGCTTCGAGGCGCACGATCTCCGGGTCGGCCGGGTCGCCGCGGTCCCACAGGTAATCGGAGTCGTCGCCAGGGTTCATGCGTCCTCCCGGGGATTGGCCAACGCGGCGCGCAGCAGGGCCATGCCGCGATGCAGGTTCACGCGCACGCTGCCGTGCGTCATGCCGGTGCATTCGGCGATTTCCGGCCCGGTCATGCCTTCCACGAGGCGCATCGCCAGCGTCTCGCGATAGGCCTCGGGCAGCCTGAGCAGCGCGGCCATCGCGCGCGCGGCGTCGGTGCGCTGCTCGGGGCTGGCCGCGCCGTCCCGCCAGTCACCTTCGTCCACCGGCACCGGGCGCGGCCGGCGGGCCCGGTCGGCCGCGGCATGGCGCGCGATGCCCAGCAGCCAGCCGGGGAAGGCGGCGTCTTCGCGCAACTCGGGCAATCGCGACAACACCTTCTCGAACACGTCCTGCACCAGGTCGTCCACCTCGTCGCGCGGCGCCCGGCCGAGCAGCACGGCGTGCACCACCGGCGCGAACCGGCGGAACAGGTGGTCCATCGCGGCCGCGTCGCCGCGGCGCGCGCGCGCGACCAGGCCGATCAGTTGAGTGCCGTCCGCCACGCGTCGAGCTTCCCGGGTCCGTGCACAAGGACGCGCCCGGGCCATGATGTGTTAACCGTCGGCCCGGCGCACCCCGGCCGGTCCGGCGACCGACGCATCGTTGCGGCCGCGGCGGGGCCACGCGGGCGGGCGGCGCGTATCCTGCGCGGCATGGACTCCACCGCCTCCCCGCCCCCGCTGCAGCCCGCCGGCTTCACCCACCTGCCCGCCACCTTTTGGCAGGCCACGCCGCCCGCGCGCGTGGCCGCGCCGCGGCTGCTGGCCTGGAACGCGCCCCTGGCGCGCGAGCTCGGCTGGCCCGGGCTGCCGCCGGCCGAGGCCGCCGACTGGTTCGGGGGCAACGCCCTGCCGCCCGGCGCGGTGCCGGTGGCGACGGCCTATGCCGGCCACCAGTTCGGCCACTTCGTGCCGCAGCTGGGCGATGGCCGCGCGCTGCTGCTGGGCGACGCCGTCGCGGCCGACGGCCGGCGCGTCGAGGTGCAGCTCAAGGGCCCCGGCCGCACGCCGTACTCGCGCGGCGGCGACGGCCGCGCGGCGCTGGGGCCGGTGCTGCGCGAATACCTGGTGTCCGAGGCCATGCATGCGCTGGGCATCCCGACCACGCGCGCGCTGGCGGTGGTGCTCACCGGCGAATCGGTCTGGCGCGAACAGCCGCTGCCCGGGGCCGTGCTCACGCGCGTGGCCTCGAGCCACCTGCGCGTGGGCAGCTTCCAGTTCGCCGCCGCGCGCGGCGACACCGACGGCCTGCGCGCGCTGCTCGGCTTCGCCATCGAACGCCACGCGCCGCACCTGGCCGGGCACGACGCCCCGGCGCTGGCGCTGCTTTCCGAGGTCGGCGAACGCATCGCCGCCCTGGTCGCCGCCTGGCTGCACGCGGGCTTCGTGCACGGCGTGATGAACACCGACAACCAGGCCATCTCCGGCGAGACGCTCGACTACGGTCCCTGCGCCTTCCTCGACGAGTTCCACGCCGGCAAGGTGTTCAGTTCGATCGACCGCCACGGCCGCTACGCCTGGGGCCGGCAGCCGGCGATCGCGCAGTGGAACCTGGCGCGCCTGGCCGAATGCCTGCTGCCGCTGGTGGATGCGGACGAAGACCGCGCGCTCGCCGCCGTGCGTGCCGTGGTGGATGGCTTTCCGGCGCGCTACCAGGCGCACTGGCTGGCCGGCGCGCGGCGCAAGCTGGGCCTGTCGCCGCTGGGTGCCGAGGACGCCGGCGACGACGCGCTGGCGCAGGCTTTCCTCGAAGCCCTGCAGGCGGTCGAGGCCGATTACAGCCTGGCCTTCCGCGCCCTCGCGCACGAGGCCGCGGGCGAGCCCTGGTTCGACGAACTGCCCGCCCTGCCGCGCACGCCGGCGATGGACGACTGGCGGGCGATGTGGCGCGCGCGCCTGGCCCGCGACCCGATGCCGGCCGACGCCCGCGTGGCGATGATGCGCGCCGCCAACCCGGCGGTGATCCCGCGCAACCACCGCATCGAGGCGGCGATCGCGGCGGCGCAGGGCGGCGACTTCGAGCCCTTCGAGGCCCTGCTGGCCGCCGTGCGCCGGCCCTTCGACGACGGCGCGGGCCAGCGCGGCTTCATGGCCCCGCCCACCGCCGGCGAGCGCGTGCTGCAGACCTTCTGCGGGACCTGAGCCTCAGGCCTTGAGCCGCCAGCCGCTGCGGAAGATCCACCACACCGCCGCCAGGCAGGCCAGCAGGAAGCCGACGATCGCCACGAAGCTGACCACGACGTCCACGTCCGAGCTTCCGAAGAAGCTCCAGCGGAAGCCGCTGATCAGGTAGACCACGGGGTTGAGCAGCGCGACCTTCTGCCAGAACGGCGGCAGCATGTCGATCGAATAGAAGGCGCCGCCCAGGAAGGTCAGCGGCGTCATCACCATCAGCGGGATGATCTGCAGCTTCTGGAAGTCGCTGGCCCACAGGCCGATGATGAAGCCGAACAGGCTGAAGCTCAGCGCCGTCAGCACCAGGAACAGGGCCATCGCCAGCGGATGGGCGATTTCGTAGTCCACGAAGAAGCGCGCCGTCACCAGGATCAGCAGGCCCAGCATCACCGACTTGCTGGCCGCCGCGCCGACGTAGCCCAGCACCGCCTCGGCCCAGCCCACCGGCGCCGACAGCAGCTCGAAGATGGTGCCGGCCCACTTGGGCATGTAGATGCCGAAGGCCGCGTTGGTGATCGACTCGTTGAGCAGGGACAGCATGATCAGGCCCGGGATGATGAAGGCCCCGTAGCTGACCCCGCCGACCTCGCCCATGCGCGAGCCGATCGCCGCGCCGAACACGATGAAGTACAGCGAGGTCGTCAGCACCGGCGAGACGATCGATTCGCCCAGGGTGCGGAAGGTGCGCGCCATCTCGAAGCGGTAGATGGCCTTGACCGCGTGCCAGTTCATGCCACGCCTCCGCGCGCGCCGCGCACCAGGCTGACGAAGATTTCCTCGAGCGAGCTCTCGCTCGAATGCAGGTCCCGGAAGTCCACGCCGTGGTCGGCCAGGCGGCGCAGCAGGGTGGCGATGCCGGTGCGTTCGCCCTGCACGTCGAAGGTGTAGGTGAGCGACAGGCCGTCGCCGGACAGCTCCAGCGGCAGGCCGGACAGCTCGGCCGGGATCGCCGCCAGCGGCGCCTGCAGCTGCAGGGTGAGCTGCTTCTTGCCGAGCTTGCGCATCAGCGTCTGCTTGTCCTCCACCAGCACCAGCTCGCCGCGGTTGATGATGCCGATGCGGTCGGCCATCTCCTCGGCTTCCTCGATGTAGTGGGTGGTGAGGATGATGGTGGTGCCGGCTTCGCGCAGGCGCCGCACCAGCTGCCACATGTCGCGGCGCAGCTCGACGTCCACGCCGGCGGTGGGTTCGTCCAGGAACAGGATGGCCGGCTCGTGCACCAGCGCCTTGGCGATCAGCACGCGCCGCTTCATGCCGCCGGACAGCGTGCTGATCTTGCTGTCGCGCTTGTCCCACAGGCTCAGGTCGCGCAGCACCTGCTCCATGCGGGCGTCGTCGCGCGGCTTGCCGAACAGGCCGCGGCTGAGCCGCAGCGTGGCGCTGACCGTCTCGAAGGTGTCGGTGTGCAGCTCCTGCGGCACCAGGCCGATCTTCGTGCGCGCGGCGCGGAACTCGCGCACGATGTCGTGGCCGTCGGCCAGCACGGTGCCGGTGCTGGCGTTGACGATGCCGCAGACGATCGAGATCAGCGTGGTCTTGCCGGCGCCGTTGGGGCCGAGCAGGGCGAAGATCTCGCCGCGGCGGATGTCGAGGTCGGTTGGCTTGAGCGCAACCACGCCCGAGGCGTAGGTCTTGCCCACGCCCCGGATCGAAAGGATGGGGTCCATGAGGCTCGTCGGGGGATTGGCGCGGGCGGCCAGCTTAGCGCCGGCCGCCCGCGCGGGCACGGCGGATCAGTCCGCGGCGGCGGGCGCGGCCGGCGCAGCCGGCGGCGGCAGCGGTTCCGGCACGCGGTTGCTCACCGGCGGGATGCTGCGCAGGTAGGCGTAGATCGCCTTGAGGTCGGCGTCGGTGAAGTGGCGGAACATGCCGACCGGCATCGGCGGCAGGATCTCGCGGCCGCGGCCCAGGTGGCGGCCGCTGCGGATCGTGTCGCGGAAGTTCTCCCAGGTCCACAGGCCCAGGCCGGTGTCCTCGTCGGGCGTGAGGTTGGCGGTGAAGCTGGTGCCCCAGGGGCCGTTCCAGGCCGTGACCGTGCCCGAACTCACCACCTGCCAGGGACCTTCCGGCAGCGCCGGCGCCGGCGCCGGCGGCATCACCAGCTCCTGCGGGTGGCCGGCGAGGAAGCGCGACATGTCCGGCTCCGGGCCGTGTTCGCCCATTTTCAGCGGCGTATGGCAGTCGCTGCAGACGGAGACGGTGACCAGGTAGCGGCCGCGCTCGGCCTCGGCGGGGTCCACGCCCTCGACCGGCAGCGGCGCGGGCGCGGGCAGCTCGTCACCGGGTGCCGGCGCGGCGCCGGCCGGGCCGTCGGCGAAGACGAAGGGACTGGCGGCCAGCAGGGCCAGGGTCGCGGCCAGCGGCAGCGAGGGGGCGAAGCGTCGGTTAGGGCTCGTGGTTTTCATTTCGTGGGGTCCTTCTCGGGGGGCAAGGCGGAAATCCAGCGCGTGAGCAGGGCCAGGCCCTGCGCATCGACGCTGCGGGTGCCGAGGGGCGGCATCTGCCGGTGCGGGTCGCGCACCTGCATGCGCTGCAGCAGCAGGCTGGCGGCGGGATCGCCGGGCACGACCAGGGTGCCCGGCGCTTCGCCGGCGGGGGTGTAGCGCGCCGTGCGCCCGATGAGCGTGCGGCGGATCGCGTCGGCGTCGAGCGCCTCGCCACGCCACTGCAGCGAGAGGTTCATCGCCACCGGCACGCCCAGGCCGCTGCGGTTGTGGCAGTGGCCGCAGTTGCCGTGCAGGTAGCCCAGCGCGGCGCGTTCGGTGGCGTCGTCGCTGGCGACGCGGGGCGGCGCGGCGAGCATCGCAGCGGGCAGGTTGGCGAGCCGGCCGGCGGCGGCGAGCGTGGCGAGGTCGGTGTCGCCGTTGCCCGCGGGTGCGGCATGCGGCGCGCCGGGGTCGCGCGCGGGCGAGAGCTGCACGGCACTGAAGCCCAGCACCGGCGAGGTCGTGCCGCCATGGCAGGCCAGGCAGTCCTCGCGCGAGGGAATGCGGTAGCGGCCGCCGGGCGCCTCGGCCACCGCGAGTTCGACGCCCGCGGCGGGCACGAGGCGCGCCTCGCGGCCGTCGGCGTCCCAGGCGTAGGCGCTGAAGCGCCACGTGCCGTCGGCCAGGCGTTCGATCACCCGCGTTTCCACCGGCGCCGAATAGCCAAAGGTCTTCCAGAGCTTCGTGCCTGGCGGGAATTCCCAGGCGTTCGGATCGCGCGCGTCCACCACGCCGCCTTCGGGCAGCGAGATCCAGCGCTGCTTGCGCGTGCCGTCCGACCACAGCGGGTACACCGGCGAGAACGCCAGCAGTGCGTCGTCGATTCGCTCCGGTGCGCCCGGCGCGAACAGGCCGGTGCCCGACAGCGTCGCCGGCGCCGGCGAAGGCTCGGTGGACAGCGCGTCCACGGCGCCGGCCGACAGGCACGCGAGCAGCAGCCCGAGGCGCAGCGGGTCGATGGGATCGGGGCGACGCATCGGGATCAGCCTTCGGGCGGGTCGGCCTGGCGGCGCTTCCAGTCGTCGGTGAGCAGGCCGGCGTAGCCCCAGTCGGCCTCGTCGATCTCCTGCAGCACGATGTGGATGTGTTCGGGCCGCTTGCCCAGGTGGACGACGAGCGACTGCGTGATGTCGTGCACCAGCGCGGCCTTCTGGGCGCGCGTGGCGCCGCGGGTGATCTGGACGTTGACGTAGGGCATGCGGATTCCGCGGGTGGGGGCGGACGAGCCTGCCTCAGCCGCCTTTGCGATAACGGGGTGGGATGCGACGCACGGACGGCGCGTTTCACCAGTGCGGGGCCGGGGTTGCCAACGATTCAGGCGCGCTGGCGGATCCGGCCCGCGGGCAGCGGAATCGCCCGGGCCCGGCGGACGCGCTAGGCTGGGGCCCCGCCCGCCCGGAGCACGACATGGCCCGTTTGCTCGGCATCACCGGCAGCCTGCGCGCCGGTTCCTTCAACACCGCGCTGCTGCGCAACGCCCAGGCGCTGCTGCCGGCCGGCAGCACGCTGGAGATCGCCACGCTGCACGGCATCCCGCTCTACGACGGCGACGCGGAGGCGCGCGACGGCTTGCCGCCGGCGGTGGCCGCGCTGAAGGAAAAGGTGGTCGCCTGCGAGGGCCTGCTGCTGGCCACGCCCGAGTACAACAACGGCATCCCGGGCGTGTTCAAGAACGGCATCGACTGGCTGTCGCGCCCGACCGCGGACATCGGCAAGGTGTTCGGCGGGCGCAAGGTGGCGGTGCTGGGCGCCTCGCCCGGCGGCTTCGGCACGATCCTGGCGCAGGACGCCTGGCTGCCGGTGCTGCGCACGCTGGGCGCGGATTTCTGGGCCGGCGGGCGGCTGATGGTCTCGCGCGCCGGCCAGGCCTTCGATGCCGACGGGCAGCTGGTGGACGAGCGCATGCGCGAGGCCCTGAAGGGATTCCTCGCCGGCTTCGTCGCCCACGTCGAGGGCTGAGCCCCGGCGCGGGCCGCGGGCGCCGGCCGCGCGGCGCCGGGGGCTCAGGCCTTGTCGGCGCCGTCGAGGAACCAGACCTCGACCGTGCCCTTGGCCTTCATCGTCATCGGGTTGCCGTGGCGGTCGAGCGACTTGCCGACCGGGAAGCGCGCCCAGCCCTCGGAGATGCAGTACTCCTCGACGTTGTTGCGCTCGATGCCGTTGAAGCGCACGCCGATGCCGCGCTCGAGCACGGCGGCGTCGAAGTGCGGGCTGCGCGGGTTGACGGAGAGGCGGTCGGGAGGCGTGTCGCTCATGGCGCGGGTCCTGGGTTCCGGAAGGCGCGCATTCTAGCGCCCGTCGTCACCAGCACGGATAGATGTCCACCGTCTGCACGCGGCCGACGCGTTCGATGGCGGCCTGCACGTCCGGGCGGGCCAGCATGGCGTCGAGCCGGGCCAGGTGGCGCTCCCCGCCAGGCGTCGACCGGGGCCGGCGCAGCCGCTGCGCGTCGAGCAGGGCCTCGCGCCGCGAGGCCGGATCCACCAGCCGGTCGATGAACGCGGCCGCCGCTTCGTCCTGCTCGCCGGCCTCGAGCAGCCAGGTGAAGTGGACGCCCTTGCCGTCCTCGCGGTGTTTGCGCAGATAGGCCCCGGCCCGGCGCTGCCCGGCCTCGTCCCTGCGCAGCCGGGCGATGTCCCACTGCACCGAGGCCAGCACCATGCGGCCGAAGGGCGAGATGTTGTCTTCGGGCACCGTCGCCGCGACCTCGGCGGCCTCGTCGGCGCGCTCGAGCGCGGCCAGCAGGACCGCCAGGTTGATGCGTTGGCTGACGTTCTCGGCGCCGGCCTCGGAGGTGCCGGCGGCCTTGCGGTAGATCGCCAGCGCCTCTTCGTCGCGGCCCAGGCGCAGCAGTGCGCGGGCGCCGGTGTCGTAGATCCAGGACAGGCTCTCGTCCTGGTCATCGAAGACCTTCGCCCCGCCGGCGGCGCGCTCGCCGACCTCGCCGGCGATGCGCGCCACGTCCTCGTGCATGCCCGCCATCATCATCGCCGAGAGTTGCTCGAGCAGCAGGCTGCCGGCCCGGGGCTCGACGTAGGCGCGCGAGCGCAGGTCGGCCACCCGGCGGCTGACGCTGCGGGCGAGGTCGTTGCGCGGGTCGCCGTCGGACACCACGGCGTCGAAGCGGCGATCGACGCGGACGGCCAGCCAGGTCCAGGGATCGACGACGCGCTCGAGCACCTGGCGCGCCTCATCGGCCTCGCCGCGATGCAGGTGGCCGAGCGCGAGCTGGTACCACAGCTCGCTGCTGTCGGCCCCGAACTCCCGTTGGTAGCCGGCCGCGTGCAGCGCGGACAGCAGTCGGTGCCGGCCCGGTGCCTCGACCGGCAGGTCCTGGAGGTGGGCGACGACGAATTCGTAGGACAGGCTCGGCATGGCCTGGCCGGGCCAGCGCTCCACGCCTTCGGCCAGGATGGCGAAGGCCGCATCGGCATCGCCGCCCGCGAGGGTGGCGTCGGCGCGTTCGAACACGGCGTCGAGTCCACCCGCGCGGCTGCCGCCCTTGGTGTTGTCATTGGCCGCCGCGGGGGCGGCGAAGGCCAGCAGGGTCGCGGCGGTGGCGGCGGCGAAAAAACGTCGGAAAGGCGTCACGGCACGTGTCCCCGTCGGTGATGCCGCCATGGTGGCGGCCGCGGGGCCCGGCGCGTCAAGCCTCGGGCCCGAGAAAAAACCGCAGCCGTCCCGCTCAGTCTTCCAGCGCCCAGGCGACCGCGCCGCGCACGTGCAGCGCGGTGGTGTCGAACAGCGGCAGCGGCGTGTCGCCCGGGCCCAGCAGCAGGCCGATCTCGGTGCAGCCCAGCACCACACCCTCGGCGCCGCGCGCGGCAAGCCGGTCGATCACCTCCAGGTAGGCCCGGCGCGAGGCCGGCTCGATGCGGCCGAGCACCAGCTCCTCGTAGATGACCCGGTGCACGAGGTCCTGGTCGGCCGCATCGGGCACCAGGACGTCCAGGCCGAATCGCTCCTCCAGCCGGCGCCGGTAGAAGTCGCGCGCCATGGTGAAGCGCGTGCCCAGCAGCCCGACCCGCGACAGGCCGGCGGCGCGGATGGCCGCGCCGGTCGGGTCGGCGATGTGCAGCAGGGGCAGGCCCGAGGCCGATTCGATGGCATCGGCGACCAGGTGCATGGTGTTGGTGCACAGCACCAGGGCCTGCGCGCCGGCGGCCCGCAGCGAGCGCCCGGCCTCGCCCAGGCAGCGCCCGGCCTCGTCCCAGCGCTCCCCGCGCTGCATGGCCTCGATCTCGGCGAAATCGACGCTGTGCAGCACCAGCCGGGCCGAATGCAGGCCGCCCCGGGCCTCGCGCACGGCCTCGTTGGCCAGGCGGTAGTAGGTGAGCGTGGATTCCCAGCTCATGCCGCCGATCAGTCCCAGGGTCCTCATGCCTTGCCGTCCATCGCCAGGGGGCGCCCAGTGTCGCCCGGATCGGGCCGGCCGGGACATACGGAACTTGCGGCCGAACCCGGACGGACCGGCCGGCGAATCCGGGCATGCAAAAAAAACCCGGGTTTTTCCCGTCTTTCCCCTTGGCGGGCGCGGTGACTTGTCCTACATTCGCTGGGCCGGGGGCGTACCCAGGCACCCCAACCAACGAAATACACCCACTGACGGGAACTAGAAAAATGGCTACCAAGAAAGCTGCGAAGAAGAAGGCTGCCCCGAAGGCCGCTGCCAAGCCGGCCGCCCCGAAGCCGATCAAGGAAGCGCTGGGCAAGTCGGGCCTCGTCGCCTACATCGCCGACGCCACCGGCGTCGCCGCCAAGGACATCCGCGCCGTGATGGGCGCGCTCGAGGGTGCGGTGCACGCCTCGGTGAGCAAGAAGGGCGCGGGCAGCTTCGTCCTGCCGGGCATCCTGAAGATCAACGTCGTGAACGTGCCGGCCAAGCCGAAGCGCAAGGGCATCAACCCGTTCACCAAGGAAGAGC
>VFQN01001781.1_pt1 | contig 34977 bp, 39 predicted proteins | sample 3512371 | NCBI WGS metagenome assembly VFQN01 (sample SAMN10412370, study PRJNA504923) | tailings metagenome | isolation source: Replicate 2 from Balatoc abandoned mine | place: Philippines: Itogon, Benguet | collected 2017-08-28 | reverse complement strand
CCTGGTATGGACCACACGTATGGGCGTTTCGGTGAAGTTGTGACCACCCGAATTTCAAACGTGACGGTAACGTAACGTGGTGTGACCGCTACCTAACCCAACGTAGGCACGTGCACTGCGTACGGATACGTGGTCATCCCACCATCCAGCCGACCTGGTCTGAACGAACGCCACCTCCCTCTCAACAGCCGCATCCACTCACTCATGGTAACCCTGCGCCATGCCGTGCTACACCAGACAACAAGAAAGCGTGCGCTTCATCAGCGCCCTACTGCCATCCACCATTCTTGATATCACTACGGTAGGGCACAACATGTGCTGCCGGCAACCACTGAACGACACATATAAGGGTTCAACACGAACCTTCCAAGAACGTCTCGGCTTCCCATCCTGCCTGCCCGCTCGTGCTGCGGCATACGTAAAGGGCCTCGGTACATGACGCAGGTTCAGCTTGGCATAGTTAGTCCTTGCCATCAATACGGCTAACCAAACACTACCACGTCACACCCGCCGCCGCCCCGCCCCACGCAGGGTCGTCCCCAGACTCTACACCAACCGACGGCCAACACTGCTGCTGGCCGCTCGACCACTGCTGCTGCAGGGTCGCCGCACGACCCCCAAGAACGACCGTACCCGCGCTCGTCGCGGGCTGCATCCCCCGCGGCCCCAAGGGAGTGGAGGCTGGACCACCCATGCCTGTGCACCATGCCCGCCGCCTCGCCCTGCATGCTGCTGCTGCCGCTGCACGTGCCCTGCCCCGTGCTGCCACCCATCGCCCGCCAGCAGCTGTGCGTGCCCTCCCCCGGCGCTGCCCATAGGAGGCAGCGCTGCCAGGCCCTGCACCGGCACCGGCAGCCCCCGACTGCCACCCGCCCGGCCCCTGCCCCACAGCGCCACAATCCTGCTGCGCAGCCGCCACCTAGGGCCACTGCCAGGGCATTCCCAGTCGCTGCTGCTGCTGCTGTACACCACGGTGTGGTTGCTGCTGCGGTTGCAGCTGCCGCAGCTGCAGGTGCTGTTGCTGCTGCTGTTGCTGCTGCAGCTGCTGCAGTTGCTGATAGGCGGTGTACCGGCACACGCTAGACGCCCCTGCCAAGTGATAAGGGCGCGCTGCCGCTCCCGAGGGCGCACCCACAACGCCCTGCACGGAAGGCGTCTGCTGCGGCTGGTGCTCACGTGGCCCAGGGGCAAGCGGTGCAGCAGAGCCTTGCTGCCCCGCGCCTTCCCAACCCACCGAGGCTCTTCGCGCATCCAGCACGTGTGGGTCTGCAGGGCTGCCGTGCTGGACTGTCCGTGTGTCCCAGCACGGCTGGGCAGCGTGTCCGCGTGGGCTGCAGGGCGGCTGGGGGCCTTGCACGCCTTGAATGCCGTCGCTGCGCACGGGGTACAGGGTAGGAAACTGCGGCTGCTGCGTCACACGGGGGAGCACAGAGGGCTGCTGCCAGCCGGCAAGGCAGGAGTGTATGTCGAGGCTGTGGTGGTCCCGAGGCCACCCGGTGTCGACGTGCAGCCCTCCGGAACTTGAGGCACGCACTTGCTGCTGCTGTTGTTGCCGCTGCAGTAGCTGCTGCTGCTGCTGCTGGTACAGGTTGTGCATAGGGTCGGGCGGCTGGCGAGACCCCAGCTCGAGCGCAGCCGGTGCAGACACTCGGGTAGGAAGGTGCACGTGGCCAGCCTGCAGACGCAGCAGGTGTATGGTACGGTTAGGACCTGCACCAGTGCCAGCTGATGACGCAAGGTAACACTAGCACAGTACGTCCCTTGCAGCTACACGGACAGGTACAGTGATGGTGACAGGGGGTCCAAAGCTTTGCGCGTCACCCACCTGCTGCCGAGCCAGGACCGCCTCCGGCCCCTCCTCCGCCGGCCCCTCCTCTCCCGGCCCCTCGCCCTCCTCCCCGTCCACGAAGGGCTCCCCCGCCGCAGCCTGCAGCCGCGACCTGGGCGTCGGTGGCCCCGCCCCCCTCCCTCCGCCCTCGCCCACGCCGCCCTCCCTCAGGCTCTCCTCTGGCGCCGCCGTCCCCACCGTGTCGCTATCATCGCATAAGTCCACCTGTAGCGAAATTCCAGGCCGTACGCACCCCACACCTCCCGAGCTGAAGCCCGGGCCTGTGCCCGGGCCCAGCCCTGCACGGCCCCACACATGCAGCGCCTGTCGGCCGCCCTTGGCCGCCTCCGCGCCTGCATCCTTGTCACCCAGCACCAGCACCAGCTCAGGCCCTTGACGGCTGTCCGGGCTGCGCCTTCCGGCCGGGCCGCCTGCAAGCTGGCTGACCGCACTCGACCCTAGTGCCATCGCCGCCGCCGCTGCTGCTGCTGCTGCCATCGCAGAGTGCAGGGCAGCGGGGTCTCGGCTGAGCACGGCTGCGTCGCCGGCTGGGCACGGTCGGGTGCGGGGCACGGCGGCGGCAGCGCGCGCGGCGGTGGCGGCAGCAAAGCTCCCGTCGGCTGGTGGCGCTACGCCGAGGTGGCGTTGTTGATGTCTGATGGCTTGACCCGGGTGCCAGCCAGGGTGCACCCACGAACCTGTGACGGCAGGGGCCTCGGCATATCCCGGGTGCGGCAGCGGCCGGCGGAATTCGGGCTGATCGCATGACGCCTGCTCTTGCTCCTCCTCCGGATAGTCCGGTGGCGGCAGCAGCAGGTCATGGTGGCCACACGGATGCTGGTTCAGCTGCTGCTGCTGCTGCTGCCGGTCGGTATGGTGCTGCTGCTGGCGCTGGCGCTGCCGGTGTTGCGCTGGTGGCTCGAAGCCCTGCGGACTGTGGTGGTTGGGCGCCTGCTGCCAGCTCTTCCGCGGCGACAAATTTCGCTGCTCCTGCGGCAGCAGCAGCTGCTGCTGCAGCTGGTAATGGCGCAGCACCTCCAGGTGCTGCGTACCCTGCTGGCGCGCAGGCACCTGCTCAGAATGAGAACCGTGGCTAGGCCTTGTTCCCACAACCTGCACCGGCTCCCTCGCACGAGTGTCGTCGACATCAAGGACGCCCTCCTGCTGCAGCGCGTGCAGCAGAGGGCCGGAGAGAACGTGCCCGTGCGGAACCATGCACGCGGCTGCTCCCAGCAGCTGCCGCTGCTCTCGCACAGCTGCAGCCTGCCCGCTGCACTGCGGCTCTCCGATGACACGTGGGCAGGCAGGTGCAGGCGCAGGTGCAGCCCCCGCCCAGTGCCGTGCGGCGAATGCGTCACCTGGCGGCGATGCGGCAGTGGGCCACAGGCCAGGGCAGCGGCGCTGCAGGTTTGGGTGTGGCTGCAGCGTCACCTGCTGCTGGTGGTGCTGTTGCATCCTGTCGGAGGGTCTGAGGAGCAGCTGCATCGGGCGAGCTGCCGGTTGTGCGCTGCCGCCGCCGCCGCCGCCGCTCCGGGCGGGCTCCGACGAGTCGGCATGCATGCTGCTGCGGGACCCGTAATGAGCATGGGTACGAGTATATACGCTTATGCTTACGTCGTGGAGTGGATATGTTCATGGATAGTGGGAAGGACCATGCTAGCACAGCAATAAGGCATGTATGTAAGGGGTAGGTGGAAGGCGCTCGTGTGAGCGTAGCAACCGACAAGGTCGGGGTCAACGCAGCCACTGTAGTCAAAGTCCAATGGCAGGAGGATCCTAAGGTCAAGCCACGACACCGTGACGTGAAGGCACTAACCCGGAGTGCGTGCGGATGGAGGCATAGCGGCGGCCCTAGTCACGTTCACCCCACTCACTGAGAATGCCGCGTGTCTGCCTCAGATGCGTTGCCGCGGTGTGCACCGTGGTGGTGGTGCTGCTGCTGCTGCTGTGCGCGTCCGAGGGTGAGAGGCTCCTGTGCGTCCCGCCCCACCAGCTGCGCCTCGCCCGAGCGGCCCTGGCCGCCCCCAGGCACCCCCAGGCTCTGAAGGAACTTGCCCAACGCCCTGGCCACAGCAGCGGACGGTGCAGCAGTCGCCTGCGACCCGGCAGCTGCGCTCCCCGGCCATTGACAGGTGGCCTCTGCAGCGGCCACAAACGCATCTACATCTACACCTCCATCCCCAACGCCGGGGCTGCCCATCCAACGCCCCGTCCTCGCGCCGCCCCTGCTAACGCCCTGTGCAGCGGCGCTCCTCATGCGCGCTTCCGCCATACGCAGTACCGGTTGCGCCCATGGAGCTGTAAGCTCAGGCGCCGTCTCAGTTAGCTCCCGCAGGCTCCCCATGCGCACCGTCCCCTCCCTCCCTGCGGCACGCAGCTCAGCCACGCTGAGGGGCGGCCGGCGGATGCGGTGGTTGGCAGGGCCTGCGGGAGGGGCCATCGCCGCTCCCTCCGCCTCCGCCTCTGCCTGCGCCTGTGCTTGCACCTGCGCCTGCACCTGCGCTTGCGCACGGCAAGCCGACTGACCACAGCCCTGCGTGCTGTTACTGGTAGCAGGCGGTGATGCAGGGCTCGGCGGTGCCGTCGTGGTCGCCTGGGCCGCGGCAGCGTCCTGGGCGCGCCTGCGCCTGGTCGTGACGGACAGCGGAGACGGGGCGGCGGCGGATGGCGAACCTGAGCCTGCGCCTGAGCGGGGCGGCTTGGCGGCGGAGGCCGAGGGCGGGTCCCGAGAGGGAGAAGGCAGGCTATGGGCGAGGCGCATGCGTTTGTACGGCTGCCCGTTGTGCCCGGCGCTGGGTGCCCGGCTGGCGGGTTCCTGCTGGCTGGCGGACGGCGGGGAGCACGCTGCCCCGGCACTGACCTGGGCCGCACCGTGCGCGTGCGCCTGCATCTGCGCCTGGTCACCTGCCTGCGCCTGAGCCGGTGCACCGCCACCGGAGGACCCGGTGTCGGCGGCTAAGCAGCAGGCCGTGGGTGGCTCCGTGACGGCCGCGAGCTGCTGCTGCTGCTGCTGCTGCTCCCCTTCCGCCAAGGCCTGCAACTCCGCGTCGGGACCAGGGCCTTCATTGCCCTGCGAGTGTGACGGCGTCGGCCTCTCTCCCATTCCTACAGCAGCTGCTGTGGCAGGTGGGGCATCCTGCGCCGACTGCAGCCGCTGCCGCTGCCCCTCCCCTGCGCTGGCGCCAGCACAGCCGTCGCGCGGCATCCCCTGCTGCTGGCTCTCTTTTTCAGTCAGCATCCCATCGCCATACCCGGCCTCTAGGGGCATGCCGTCGCCCGGCTCCCCGGCGGCGCAAGCAGCAAAGGCGGGGTCGCTGTCTCCTTGCCACGGGACGTTGCCAGGACCGCCGTGTGCCGCCGCCGCCCCACCGTCCCTTGCCACCTCCTCCGCTGCGTCCGCCCCCGCCCCCGCCCCCGCCTCTGCCTCCGTCCCCGCCATCACAACGTCGGCGTCGCGCTCCGGCGCCGAATCAGCCTCCAGAGCCTGGGCCTGGGCCGGCGCCTGGGCCGGAGCGCTGCTGCACGCGGCCGCCCCGCCGCCGTCAGCATGGGCCGGGCCGGTGCCTGCGACGGCGGTTCCACAGGCCAGCTCCTCAACGTGGTCCAGGGGTGGGCTGTCCTCCCCCAACGGAAGCTGCACTGCCGCTGGGACGGCTCCTGCCGGCGGTAGCCCTGCCGCGGCACCCTCACGGACGGCTCCAGCGGTGACAGGGCAGCCACAGGCCTGGAAGGCTAGGGCCTGAGTACCGGACTCGCGGTGGTGCGGCTCATACGCCTGCTGACCCTCCTGCTGCTGCAGCTGGTCAGTTGCCGCTCCGTCCTCGGCGTCTGCGCTACCCGTTGCCGCGGCCGCCGTCACGACGGTGTCCTCCGGCGGGGCACTGCGGAGCTCAGCGCCCACCCGTCCGCCAGCCTGGCCGCCTGCGGCGTGGGGGGTATGGGCCAAGCGTGGGCAGGTGCACCGTGCGTTGAACACGAGGCATGCCGTGGGGCTTGAAAGCAGTGAGGCACCCAAGAACCCAAAGTGATTGTAAAGGACATCGCTAAGGTGCAGTGTACTAGAATAAGTTGTCAGGAGGTCGGAAGTGAACGTACCGGGCGCGATCGGTGGCACGTCGGGCGCCTGGCAGGCACTTGCACACGCCACCGGGCGGCACTCTTGCAGCACATGTCCCACGCCCTGCCCGGCGTCCGTGGCCGCGTCTGCGTCCATGGGCTGGGGCGCCGCACCGCTGCAACTGCCTGTGCCCTGGCAAGGAGAGAGCTCAGCCGTAGACGCGACGGGGGCGGCACGAGCCCCGTCTTGCAGCGCCGCTGCGCCGCCTCCTGCTGCGCCATGCAGCACCGCCTCAGCACCGCCTGCTGCGCCTGCCCCACTTCCTGTGCTTCTTTCTTGCGCCCCTTCCTCCGCAGCCGCCGCGTCACCTCCTGTCCGGACCCTCCCTTCTGAAGTACACCCCGCCAGAGCCCCGGGAGCCCCAACCGAGGCTGGCTGCACAAGCCCTATATGCTCTGTTGTGCTAGCGGCTTTATCGCCGCCCGCCTCCGCTGGCGCGCCTGGTCCTGACTCATCGGCGAAGCCGTCCTCCTGGCGACCCTGCTGTACCGCCTGGCCCCCGGCAGCCCCAGCGAGCGCCTCCGTCGCCAACACCTCGGCCTGCTCCGAGACAGCCCGCACGAGGCCTTGCAGCTCAGTCCCCGCCTCGTCCTCACCGTCGGCCCCTCCGCCCTGGCCCTGCACAGCAGGCGCCGAGCTGCGCTCCCTGCCCCTGCCGCGGGCCCTCCGACCGGCTGCCGGCGACCGAGCAGCGGATGTGGCACTACGCTTGCGGGAGCCAGTGCTTGCGGGCTGGCTGCTTCCTGGAGAGCTGCCTGGTGCAGTACCTGGTGCAGTACCTGGGGCGGCGCCTGGGGAGGTGGTGCCCTTCCGGGCGCGAGTCGTCTGGTGCGGCTGCTGCTGCGTGCCGTGGGTAGCCCTGGCCCTGGCCGTGCGCCCCCGCGTCCGCTGCGCAATGGTCTGGCCGCCGCCTTCGGCCGCAAACGCCTCCTCCTCCGCGCGCCACAAGGCGGCAGCGAGATCGGCGTCCGAGGCCTGCAGGTCGGCGGCTGGGTGGCCGCCAGCGGGGCCCCCGTGCGCTTCAAAGCGCTGAGCCTGAGGAGCAGGCGGAGCGCTTGCCGTGCCACCTGCCTCCCGCACCACAGCCGCCCGTCCTGTCCCAGGCGTTGGGCTCTCCTCTTGGAGGGCGCCAGCGGGGGTGGGCGTGGTGGAGGGGACGCACACCCCCTCCATGCGCTCATGTTGAGCTGGTAGGGGGAGCGGCGCGGTGACCGCCTCATGCACGACCGCACAAGACGTGCCTCCATCCGGTGCTGGGCCTGCGAGGGGGCGGGGGCTGCCAGCCAGGCCGAACGCGGCCATGCCGTCTGCGTGGGTCCGGGGCGAGGCGGCTGCATGTGTAGCTGCAGGGGGAGCAGCAGGCGGCGGCGGAGGCGGAGACCCCGCTTGCGCGCGTGTTGTGGCCGGCTCACAAACGGCGGTGGCCTGGGCAGCGGCGTCCGTCTGGTGTGGAGCGGTGGCCGCGTGGTCCGCCGCGGGGAGCACCCAGTCAGGCGCCTTCTCCTGCCCCTCTGCCGCGTTGCACCGCCTGCGCTTGTTTCTGGGCCCTCCTCTGGTGCTCCGCACGGCCTGCTGCGCCCCCGCCCCGCCCCTCCCTACCACCCCCGCAGCGGCCCCTGCCTCTGCCCCTGCCGGCCCTGCAGGCACAGCCGCCAGCACCGCCCTGCCGCGGTGCGCCCCCCTGTCGCGCTGCAGCACCAGCAGGGCCAGCGGGAGGCTGTCGGAGGACGTCGACGAGGAAGGGCTCTCGCAGCGGTCCTGGTAGCTGCCGCAGGGGAGCTCGTGAGGGTCGGCAGAGGCGCCCAAGGGTTTTTTAGGTGGGGGTTCTTGGGCGGCAACTGCTGTGACCAACTGCAGTTTGCACGGATCGCTGCAGGCCGGCGTGTCAGGCGTGCCTGGGGCTGCCTCGTACGCGGCAGCAGATCGCACGCCGCCGTCCCGCCCCTGCTGACGGCTACACCTTGCGGAAGGACCCGCGCCGGCAGCGGCAGCGGCGCTGCCCTCGTCAACTGCAGACTGAAGGACGTGACCAATGTGCCGAGGGTCCAGCACTGGCGCACCTGCAGCTGCAGCCGCCAGCAGCTCAAGCTCACGCACGCCCCTCTCGCTGCCGCACTCCTGACCCACCGCACCCGCCGCATGGCCCCCAGCCGCCTCCGCAGCCGCTACCGCTGCGGCGTTCGCTACTGTCTGCAACCCGGCTGCACGTCGCGCAGCGGACGGGCCCGCCTTAGCCCCTGGCCCCGCCCCCGCCTCAGCCCCTGCACCCGCCGAGGCCGTACCGCCAGCAGCTGCAGCAGCTGCCGCCGCTGCACTGGACCCAGATGCTGGGTCTGCCGGGGACCCGGCACGCTGCGCCGCCGCCGCCTCCGTCTGCGCCGCCGCATTTCCGACGCTGGCGAGGGTGGCCAGCCGCGGCAGCTGCCCACCCTGCTCCACCAACTGCAGCAAAACGGACCGAACATGATCCGTTCCGGCACTGGCCTGTGGGGCGCTGGTCGCAGAGCTGTGCAGCTGTGCCTCTTGCGGCTGCTGCAGCACAGGTTGATGCGGGAGCTGTTGCTGCTGCTGCTGCTGCACCAGCTGAAGTTGTTGTTGCTGCTGCATCAGGTGCATGATTGTTGGGATGAGGATAGACTGTTGTGGGGGCTGCTGCTGGGGCAGCGGCTCCTGCGGGCGGTGCCGTACTTCTTGCGGCAGCTGCGACGGCTGTGCCGGTGACGCCGTTGAGCCGTGTGCTTGCTGTTGAGGGCTTGGGGCGCGGAGTGCCTGCAGGTGCGGCAACGGCTGCTGCGCCTGGCCCTGAAGGGGGGTCTCCCGCCGCCCGGGCACGTGGACAGCCCCCGAGGCCGGCGGAGGCACCTGCGGCAGCCCGGCACGCGTTTCACAACGCTCACCTTCTGCCTGCACCTCCACCTCCATTGCGCCTCCAGCCGACACGTCGCCCCGCTTCCCACGACACCGCTGCTGTGGACCCACCCGCTGCTGGGGCGCCTCCGGGCGCTGCTCCCACTGCTGGTGCTGCAGCGGAGCCGGCAGCGGCGGCGGCTGCAACGCCGCCTCCTGCTCCGCCGTCTCCACATGCCCAGCCGCTCGGCATTCACGCCCTAGCAGCGCCGCCAGCTCCCCGTCGTCACCCCAGTCGTACGGTGCGCCCCAGCCGTACAGCTCCGGAGCCAGGCCGCACCCGGTGCCGTACAGCTGTACCTCCCGCAGCCCCTCGCCCTGTACGTCCATGCTGGTCTGCGGCCCAGTGTACACGCACAGCTGCCCATCCAACGCCCTGGCCCACTCCACGAAGCCACTCAGCCGGGCATTGTGGAACACGGTCATGTCATCCGTGGCCCCGCCCCCGACCCCGACCCCGCCCTGACCTGCAGACCCTGACGCCCCTGCTCCCTGCGCCTGCGGCCCCCGCGAGGCAACCATAGCCGCGCAGGCACACGAGAGGCAGCGGCACAGGGCCACCCGTTGCTCCTCAACCTCCTCCTCCTCGCGCTCCCTGCCGTGCTCCTCCTGCGCAGCATCGGGCCGCTGCGGCGCAGGTGTAGCCGCCCTGCCATCCGCGCGTTGCTTCTGCTTTTGCTGCTTGGGCTGCTGCTTCTGCTGCTGCTGCTTTTTGCTTTGCTGCTGCTGCTGCTGCCGCTGCCTATCGTGTGCGAAGCGGGCGCTGGACACGAAGCCCAGGAAGCAGCTGGCCTCACACAGGGAGCACACGGTGTCGTCGCCGTCGGGTGGGGCGGAGGCGGAGCCGGCGCCACCTCGGGCCAGGGCCCGCGCCTGGGGGATACAAGGAAGGAGGCGGGTGCCGGCAGTAAGGAATCCAACACGCCTTTGCTGCCAACCGACGCTTTCCTAAACGGACATGGGCGCAAGCAGGGGTCCCCGCACAGGATGTCCGCACTTCAGCGTACGAGCATCAATGAGCACGCTGTGCCATGTTGTCCGGAATCTCTGCCCCTCGGACCCTCGCATCCACCCACCCGCGTCAGGTGCTGCCGCACCACCCGCCAGAAGCACAGCAGCGTGCTCAGCTCGGGCGGCGGCCGGCCCCCCGCCCCCTGCGCAACCGCCGCCGCCAGCCGCTCGCTCAGCACCCCCAGCCGCGCCGCGTCCGCCCGCAGCGCGGCAGGGAACGGTAGCGCAACCCGCGGCCGCGCCTGCCCAGCGCCGCCGGCCCCCACCTCCTCTGGCCCCTCCCCCTCAGCCTCCTCCCCGGCCGGCCCCGCGCAGGCACCCGCCATGCACCTTCCACCGCTGGCTCGATGCCCCCGGCCTCCGCGCGCCCGCTCCGTACCACTGGGCAGCCCTTGGGCTGCCGCGCCTGCACCCCCGTCCCCGCCCTCCTGCTGCTGCGGCTCGCCCTGCTGTGCCCCCGTTATGCGCGCGAGCGTGGCGATGGCGGCGGCGCACAACACGTAGTCGACGGGCATGATGACGCGCCGCCGCAGCCGCGACAGGCGGGCGTCCGCCGCCATGCCGTACGGCAGCCACTCGGGCATGGCGAAGTTGACGGCCTCGCCGCAGTTGAAGCCGTGAGAGAAGCCGGCGTGGTAGGCGCGGGGAAAGGTGATGACGAACTCGCCGGCGTTCTGGGTGGCGCGGTACAGCTTGACGCCTGGGGGAGGCAGGCGGGGGAGGCGGGGTGCAGGGCAACAGGGTGGGCGTGGGTCAGTGCAGCTTGAAGCCTGGAGTCGGGCAGGTGAAAGGCAAGTGGGGCATGTAGGGCAACCACAGCGCGCAGCTTGAGCACATGGTAAAGAGGTGAAATTCAGCAGCTACGCTCGGCTGTCATGCATTGAGACAAGCGCACGCGTGCAGGGGAAAACGTACTCCGTTGCTCAACAACTGGCCAAAGTACTTGTTGTCATGCACACAAGCACCTGAGGCCAGAGGACACAGGACCTGATGCCGAGTTTCTTGAGCCCAGCCCAGGCCAGCCAACCCCGGCGCCCTGCCACTTTCGCTGTGCTGCAAGGGTTCACCACCCCGCCCACCCACCCTTGTCCATGAGCAGCTGCGGGTGCACCACCGTGGTCTTGTTGAGCAGCGACGACAGGCCGCGGTCGGTGCGCTGGGCCGACGGCACGCCCTGCGCCTCCTCCGCCGCCAGCACCCCGCCGTACACGTCGGACAGCACCACGTGCTCGAACGCGTCGGCGCTGGCGGCGGGGACGCCGTACCTGCCGTGCGATTAGGTGCGGCGCAGTGGCGGGACGGCGGGTGCAAGGACTCGGACGCAGGATAACGAGACGGTGAACCTAGCGCAACACAATGAAACAGGGGAGTTTGGTATCGACGATATTGCCGCGCACCTGCAGGACCGGAGGGGCGCAGCGTTGGCTCACAAGGTCGCAGTGCTCTGCGGCCCCCAGCCCCGGCCTATGCGGCTGTGCACACAGGCACATGCCGCTGCAACCGCCACACTCGATAGCTGCCTTATCACCTGTTACGGTGATCCCAACACCGCACCACGACACAGCCCCCGCATCCCCGCCTGCCCTCACCAGGTCTTGGGCGCCCCCATGTGGTGGTAGTTGATGGAGTAGAGGTAGTGGTCCTCGATGTGCCACGCGAAGGTGGCGTGCAGCATGCCGATGTACAGCATGGGGCTGGTCACGCCCGGGATGTGGTACTGCAGGTACGGCAGCAGCAGCGCGGGCTGCTCGGGCAGCACCTGGGGGCGCCAAGGGAGGGAGGGGCACGAAAAGAGGTGCTGTAGTGCACACACGGGAGGCCAGCAGCAGGGTGGTGTTGCTGACATTGAGTCCCTTCGGCTTCCACGGTCTTGCGCCGACCAGGAGAATATTGGAGGTGCCACACCCTCATTCCTGTATCTGGCCTGCTCAGCCCCTGCCACCGAGCTTGCCCTTCATGTGCAAACAATCCTTCTCCGTACCATGCCACCACGCGCGTGACCAAATCCTCACACCCGCAGGCCCCGACGCGACGCTCGCTGAGGCTCCCCCGCGAGGAGGCGCCCAGCGCTCACCCCTGCGCCGCCCCACCACACCATGGCGCCTTCCCTACGTCCCCTGTCCGTCGCCCCCCGGTCCCCACGACCCACGTTGAGGTTCCACGGCGAGGCGCCCAGCGGGTCCCCCGACTCGGGCCGCGCGAAGGCGGTGCCTTCCAGGTCGTTGGCGTACTCGATGGTGTCGGAGCCGCGCCTGGCAGCAAGGAAGGAATCGACAACGGTGTGCACAGGCACGTCGGGAAGAACGCTGGAACGGCAGCACACCGCTGGCCGCACCACGAGCAACAATGCGGCATGCCCTTCGTGAACCACACCCAGACCAAGCCCTGATACAGTGTACTTTGCTGCTACGGCTCTACACGTATTTGCTGCAATTCCGCCGCTACCGCTGCGCTTACTGCCGCTCGCCAGCGGTGTCGTCTCTTTCGCGCTGCCTCCAGTACTCGACCTACGTGGAGGCACCATGCACTTGACGCATTGCACACCCCCGGCAACAGGCGGTTGGTACACGTGGGGAGTAACAGAACGTTTTGGGCAGTAACGTAGAAGTTGGGGATGACGTGGGCTGGTGTGTGAGGCCAAGGAGCTGTGAGCCTCACCAAGCGCATGTGCGGTCCATAATCCATCAGCATGATGCACGAACTACCTGAGAACACCCGTCGACTCAGGCAGGTTACTCCGTGTGGTAAGTACGCCGACAGGCACGTGATCCCCTGCATGCCCACCTCCACGTGGTGCGGCGGCATGTGCGCCGAGCTGCCGTACTTCCTGGTGGCGTAGGCGTTGGCCACGCCCTGGTATTCGGACAGCGTGTACCGCCTGCCGGGGAGTGTACGGCACGCGCGTACGGTATGGCACATGCACAGCGGTTGCGGGCCAGGCGGGGACTGGGTCTTTGGTGCATGCGGGTGGGTGGTAATGGTCAACAATCCTCCAGCTGTGTGATTCCCCTTGTGCTGCATCCATCGTCGCTCGGCGCAGCGTGACACCCCGATCCATGACCACTCACTTGTGCCGCGTGAGGAAGTCTCCGCTGTGCCAGTTGGTCCAGCGCACGGCTTTGACCTCCTGCGGCACGTGCAAACGGTGCGTCGCGTGTGCCTGTGACGCTGCGCCGCGGTAGCAGCTGGTGCTGCCATTGCGCGGCGGCGGCCCCGCAGCGGTATCTACCAGCACAATACGCGCGGCAAGCCACCGGCCCCACCTGAATCCGCGCCCGGAAAGAGAACTGCTTCTTGTCAGGGTCGGTGTCCTTCAGCACCTGTGCACAGGCGGAACACAAACCCATCAGGTAACCGCCCATGTTGCCTTGCAACTGCATCGCTGCACAGCCAACCGGCTGGCCGCCTGCGTGCGCCGCGCGTAGGTCCAGGTACGTCCAGGCGAGGGTAAGCAAGGCAAGACAGGCGTTGCCGTATTCGGTACCTTCATCATCCAGCAGTCTGCAGCTCTTCACGGTTGGCAGGGTCCTGCCTGGCGTCAACTATGACAGTTGAACGGGCTGGCAACCACGTACCTTTCCCGGGGGTATGGCCGCCGAGCACGGCGGTACCACCTTGCAGAGACCTGCGGGGAGAAGCGGGTCGGCACATTGCCCTCACGTGTGGGCTCTCCAAGTTGGCTACATGCCCCCCTCAAGCGTTCATGCAGCAGCCCGCGGCGCACGCGCAACCCCCACACCGTTTTGAAACTACCGAGTACACGGCAAAGCCCGCGAGCGCCTCCTACCATAAGCTGCTGCCTCCGCTTGAATGCTGCGTATGTAGGCCACCGGGTCAGCGAACTGCTCCTCCGTGGGGTAGTAGACGGGGCAGTCTTGCAGTGTACGAGCCCATCCCACGTTTTGGTTGTGGTACTCGACTGCGCGTCGCTGGGCCTGCAACACAAAGGCGCTGAGTGAAGAGGAGGACACACGACTGACGGAGCGTACTTCGCAGCAGCAGAGCGGTCCTGAGATCCTCTTGTCCACTTGCCTGCTGATCTTGTTGAGCCTTCTGGAGGTTCCGCTCCTGGCGCTTTGCGGCCTCGAGGCGTTTGGACTCAGCGAGGGTCACTCGGGAAGGTTCCGAGGCAACTGCTGACCTTGCTAAGCCAGAGTACCAGTCGGCTCCAGGGGCCGCAGCGGACGCCACTGCCTCCATCTAACGCTTGCTGAGCATCACAATTAAGTCTTGCGTTGCGAGCACCTTGCCACTGTAAGAGGGTGACTACATTAGGCAACGCCGCTCGCCCTGAAAGTCATTCCTCGCTGCAGTCCGCCAGCAGGAGCATCGCTACATTATAATGCGAGCAGATTCTACAAACAGTTCACGGTATGGGTGCTGTACCCGAATAGACGCAACTGGGAGGAAGGAAAGCCAGGTTCCCACAGCTTGCAAACATTACGTAGGAGTCCAAGCAGTGTACGGAGCCTGCATGTCCGTGCCGTTACAGGTCTGCTCAGTTGCCGTCTTGCCGAATGTCGCGGCGTTCTCCGAGACCAAAACCGTTACAGAGACCGTTACCGTGTCGACCCTGACATCTTATGTGTGTGCCCTGGTCTGCGTGACTTTGAGCCTGCCGGTCCCTAGCGATAACTTAGCTGGGACCCTTAGTTACACTATCTGTACCTGCGTCGCGGTTATAAAACAAGATCGACTAGGGTCAACTTTTTTGACTCGGCGCACCGACAGCAGAGACTGCACACTACAGGTCTGAACGTGAGCTGTCAAGATATAATACCAGTCTATGTACCCTGATTCGGCCCGCGAAGGGTTGCGGAAGGACTGAGCGGGAAGACGGCAGCCTGTTTCGCACTGCATTTGGAGGCGCTTTGTTGCAGTCCTACATTCTAAGGCTGCTGCTTTGCCTGATCGCGTGCATCCCTGTACAGCGCAGTGGGATAGTGGCCTCCTCCTAGCCCATCCTGGCCGGCGCCGTCGAAACAGCTGGCGGCCCCTTGCCGGCACGCAGTAGTATGAGTTTTATTCTAGCTTATATGATGATCATACCCATATGGACGCAGGTTTGGACTGGGCACAGGTATATCTGACCAGTAATGTCTTCAGAGGAGAGGAGCGAGCGGCCGAGGTTGAACCTGAAGCCTCGTGATCCCAACGCAGTCAAGCAGCATGAGCTTGAGCGCGCACGGTCGGGCAACAACCCTTTTGGTAGGTGGGGTAGGCGCGCCAGAGATCTCTCCCGCCACTTTCGCGGGACTACCGGATCAGCAGCGGCCGGTGTCTATTGCAACGTATTACTCAAAAGCGTATTATGTGCGCTCACCTGGCTTCGTCGGTGACTGCTCCCCACGGTGAGCGCTGCTCCCCACGGTGTGTGCGCACAGGTGCCGCTAAGCCCCGTGAGCTCGTGATTGCCGAGCGCACTGGCAAGACTGAGGAGGAGATCCTCAAGGAAGCTGTCAAGAAGGAGCGTCCGAAGCTGCGCCTCAATGCAGAGCAGCTGGAGCAGCGCCGGGAGGCTGAGGTGGGTGCCTGTGGCCGCGTCAACCTCGCGCACATCCGCGGCAGAGCAGCGCGTTCCTCTGCCAGATACGGTAGCCCTTTTCACCGCTCGTCACTACTTCGCTGTACCACCTGAGTATGCTAGCGTGCGTGCATGCCTGCGTGGCATCCCTGCCGACTCGCTGTCCCCTGGTTCCGACCGCCGCATGGCGCTGCGCCCCGGCCCCTGCACAGGCCCGCGTGGAGGAGGCGCGGGGCAAGCTGGAGGAGGCGGAGGCCGCGGACAGCTCCCAGCTGGAGTCGGAGCTAGCCCAGCGTGAGGTGCGCCTCCGATATGGTCCATGTGTCTAGGGCCTTGGCCCGCAAATCGTATCCACGAATAGCATGTGCCTGTTGTATTGTAGCTGCCCCCTGGTGCTGCTGGTGTTGGCACCGATGCCTGTATGTCGGCCCATCACACACGCACTGGGCCTGTAAACGGTATTGCGTGTTCACAACCTCCTTCAAACTACAGTCTAGGCATGTCATGGAAAATGGTGACTGTGCATTATCACGTGACAGGCAACGCGCCGCTGCGTGTGTGTGTGGCTGTGCCTCCAGGCTGAGCTGGAGGAGCTGCTGGACCAGTTTGAGGCGCTGGCGCTGCAGGCCGCCAAGGCCGGCGAGGTCCAGCGGCCCAGCGAGCGCCGCCAGCTGCAGCAGCAACAGCAGGGCTACGGCGAGGGGGCGGAGGGCGGCAGCAGGCCCGCCGGCGGCCGCGGCGGCTACACGGGCTACGACCCCAGCAGCCGGGGTGCGTGGGTTGTGGGGCGGGTGTGGGCTGCGACTTGGGAAGTGCTAGGCCGTGGGGAAGGAGCGCGTCACTGCAACGGCAGCTGTGGGAGGCGGAGGGCGGTGACCTCGGGCGTGCCGCCTGACGCGTAGCTGCGATGTTGCTGACGGACATGGGTATATGAAGGTGGGGTTATAGCGTTGCCCCTTACGGGCTGGGAGGCTTGACCTGTGATGTGCCATGCCGCGTGTGGCGCAGGTGCCGGCCGGGGCGGCGAGTACGAGCGGCCGCGTGGCCAGTACGACAGGGAGGGAGGCGGCCGCGGTGAGTGGCTGGGCCGCGTGGGTTTCGCGTAGGCAACGGCGGCGGGATCGGAGGTGGCGGCAGCAGTAGCAAGCGTCCAGGGCGTATCAGTCAAGTGTCCAAAAGGGATGCGGCCACGATCAGCAGGAGGAACGGCAATAGCCGTATCGCACGATCAACTCTGACGTTGCACGAGAGTTTGGGGCCTGCCCGCTGACCTCTTGTCGGACACGGCTGGCTGCACCCTCCCTACTCCAGGCGGCTACGACCGCGGCGCTGACCGTGGTGGCGACTACGAGCGCGGTAAGCGAGGCTGGACATGTGGTGCTGCGAAGGGTGCACCGAGCCAGCGGTTCCTCCAAGGGGCCTGTGCAGGATTTCCATTATCCCAACCTGTTTTGGCAATGGGGCCTGTGCGACTAACGGGCACTGGGTACCTGTCACTGCCAGCTGGTGGACTGCCGTGCACTCGAGACGCGGTTACTGTGCACCAAGCCCCTTGTCCCCCATCGCGTGCTCCCGCATGCAGCGCCTCGCGGCGACTACGAGCGGCGTGGAGGCTACCGCGGTGAGCACTTGGCGTGGCTGCCTGTCCAAAGTTAAAAGTTCTCGTGGCTAGGGGTGCCACATACAGCCATGGAAGGCCCCCATATAGTGACAGTGCGGTGCCTGAGAACGGAATGGCTTGGCACCCTGGACGGCAGTAGCCCGCATGTCGACACACCTCCGTCTGTTATGGCCCACAGGCGGCGGCCGCGGCGGCTACGATCGCGGTGCCGATGAGCGGGACGGCGTTCCCCGCAGCGGTGGCAGCTACGAGCGGGGCGGTGACGCCGAGAGGGGTAGGCTTGACCGACTCGTCCAACTGGTTGTTGCAGTCCTGCTAGTGCACAACAACACGTGCAGGTCCGTTGTAGAAAACTGCGGCGAATACCTCGACTGACAGTGCGGTGACGGTAACGCGTGCGTGCCTCTTGACACGTGGCAGGCGGCCGCGACTGGACCTCCGGCGGAGACCGGGGCGGCTACTCCCGCGGCGGTGACCGGGGCGGATACTCCCGCGGAGGCGGCTCCTCGTACTACGAGCGTGACGGCGCCGCCGGCGGCGAGCGCGGCGGGTATGGCGGCGACCGCGGCGGTTACCGGGGTGACAGGGCCGGCGGTGACCGCGGGGGCTACGGCGGCGGCGACAGGGGCGGTTACGAGCGCCGCGGCGGCGGCGGCGGCAGCTACGACCGCCCCGGCGGCCGTGGTGGATACGACGATGCCGCTGGCGGCGGCCGCGGGGGTTACGATAAGGACGGCGGCGCTGGCGGGGGTTACGAGCGCCGCGGGGGGTACGGTGGCCGTGGCAACTACGGCCGTGGTGGTGGCCGCAACTACGACACCTTTGAGGAGCTCACGAGTGCAGATTACGTCAGTCCTTACACCAGCAACCAGGACCGCTTTTAGGCGAGGGTCATTCGCTGGGCCTGGCGGCTTGGCAGGTGTCAGTGAGTGCTATGGATAGCAGGAGAACGCAGCAGCAGTAAGAAGCATGCTACGGGAACTTTGGGTTTGCAGGGGTCATGCCCGCGCGGGCAGCTTTCAGTGTTCAGGAGTAAGGCTGCGGCCAAGCATGCTTACAGGAGGTGTGTTGTGCAAAGCCTTCGGTGCGGCACGCGGCCATAGCATGGAAGGACGTGTTGGCTTCGGGTTGTAAGGGTGGCGGTGGCAGCTGCACATGGGTACGATTGTTGTCGCATGCGGTCAACTCAGCCGCAGGTGTTTTGTGTAGCCTCTGGCCGAGTTGCTTGACCGCGTGCTTGGGGATGGTGGTAGAGAGTACGTCCGTAGGGTCGACGGGGCACTAACGCAGGGGGGGCCGAAGTCACTGTTGGCGGGGCTGCATTGCGAGGACCTGACACCAAGCGATCACACGTCAGTAGCTACCTTCTTACACACAGGTTGAACCTTGGGCGTGAGACGAAAGGCAACGGCGGGCCAAGGTTATAGGTTGTTGCGGAGTTGCAAAGGGGGAGCAGGTGCGACCTTACTACGCACACGCAGCGCGGTACCACGTCACACTACGCGCACCTGTTACGCATCCGTCACCAAAGGGTGACGATGTGCGGCGACACGTGGTTGCTGCTTGAGTGCCGTGGTGGCGCGGGGCCGTGAAGTGCAAACACCGTGTGCGCGGATGCTCGCCGGTGCAGAATGACGAGTACAGGTTGTAAGGGTGATGCCTAGACGCTTGCTGCGTCCTGCTCATACGTGCAAACAACCACCCTGGTTCCACAGGAGCCATAATCCTAGTGCAGGTGTGCACGTTCACTGGTAAGCTGGTGACCCTCAGGCCTCGATCTAGGTTCTCAGTTCTAATAAACACCACCTGCGGTCAAAGCCATTGCCAGGAGAGAACAAACTTCAACCGATGGAAACACAGCGGAAGACAACCTGCATACAGAGCAGTGCATTAAGGCTGCCCCTTGCTGCATTTTTTTGCAGTGATGACCACGCATTGACTCTGACCCTTCCTGCACAACGACAGCTGTTCCTTTACGGGGTCCGGAGCAGTGCAGCTAGCACACATACCACAGAGTCCTGATGCCGTACGGCAAGCACGTGCACTCACTCACAAGATAATTCCCATTCAGCGTGTCTACACCCATGAACGAGTACACTACGCCTAGGTGTCCGCAAACTCGTTTTGAGCCACTGAAAGAGCTGCTACCACACCACGCCCTGACCCTGCTGCGTATCCCCGCGTGCCCCCGGCCCCTCAGCCCTCAGCTATTAGCGCTCAGCAACCTCACGGCCCCAACACTGCAAGCCTGCCCTCCACGCTGTTCCACGTCCATAACTGCATGCGAAAATTCTGGCGGGCGCCCACGCAGCCGGGCACCAGCTTCTCGCTTCTGCCCTCAGCTCTGCTCCACCGTTGCAGTCTCAGCGGGTGGCGGCAGCAGCCAGTTGGTCAGCGCCTCAAAGGCGGCCGCCACCACCTCGCCACGTGAGCGCACCATGTGCCCCACGTGCAGGATGGACACGCAGGACAGGTCGGTGGTGCGGGTCTCGCCGTACAGCGGGAGGCCTGCGTGGGGCAGGGGCGCAGGACTTCAAGGCGAGGGTATGCTGCCGGGCGCCGCTCGGGCGGTAAATGCCTGGTCCCTGATGGAATGCCGGATCCACTTGAGGACATCAACACTGCGTCCCTGCACCAATTAGCCTACAGGCCCAGCGTGCTAGATGACAGCACCCAACGCTCAGGAGCTAGGGGGACCCTGGGTGCCGGGCTGCCGGCATCAGGGGAGCTCCCCTGGCCTGCATGGTGGTGGTTGGGTGGGACGTTCCAGGGCACGCGCCGGGCCGCATGCGCGCTCACCCTCGTGGACGAAGAACGCTATGACCTCCGCCGCGGGCAGGACGATGCGCTTGCTGTGCATCCACGGCAGTGCCTCCCGTGCCACCATGTCGTACAGCGCCAGCGGGTGGTATCGGAGCTCCGAGCCGGGGCCGCCGCCGGGCTTCGGACTAGGCGGCCGTACGGTCCACAGCGCTGGCTCATCCTGCAAGGTCATGACCATACCAGGGAAAGTATGCGACACAGGCAGGCCCCATGCACCATACCAAGAGATAACCCCGCACAAGGCCACGATCGTCTTGGCAAGTACACGGCTACCTGGTGCATACCTGCAGGCACGTGCTTCCAACCCCGGCCCCAGCCCCCAGGCCCCACGTCCGGCCCCGGAGTTGGGCCCGCGGACACCCGGAGCCGCCCATACCGGTACCAACCGCCCAGCAGGCCAGCACGCACCTCTGGCTTGACCGACGAGGCGTGTACGTTCCTCCTCAGCAGCACAGCCATGGCAGTGACACCACCACCGCCAGCACCACCCTCGCCCGCCCCTGCCCCGGGCGCCAAGCATGCGTGCGGTTCAGGCCACGGCCGGCCGCGGGGAAGGTACAGGTACCTGCGGCATCCAGGCAAAAACGTTACGCCTGTTAGAGTCGAACATGGAGCAATCGAAGCGGTTGTGGGGTGGCGGCCTTGCCGGTGCGTGCCCGGCCACCGCCCCTCTGGCCCGTGCCGCCAACGCAAGCACCCATGTTGCCGACGCCACGCTCCTGCTCCCAACGTGCCATTTCGAGCCAGTCACCCAGGCCCGCCCACTGCAGCTGCTAACCCACACACACCTGCCGCGCACCGGCACCCACACGCACGCTGGCCCTCCACCCCCGGCCCCCTCCCCTCCACCCACTCGTCCAGGTCCGTGAGCAGCAGCTGCAGGTTAGCGCCGCACGCGGAGGCGCCCAGCAGCGCGTGGCTGGAGTGCAGCGCCTGGTCGTAGTTGTACCTGGGGGAGGGGAAAGCGGGGGAGGGAGAAGGACAGAGTGGCACTGTGTGGGGAGGGGCCAGCTAGGCGGTGGACGTGGCGCACAAGGCTGCCGTACGCAGGCGGACGGCAGTGCAAGACGCGGCCGATCAGTACCAAACTGAACGAAGTACCTAACAGCAATCAGCCTACGTACATGTTGTCTCCTTGTCACAGTTCGCATCGTGTTGGCCAGTACCGGCAGCACGTCACCCTCCAGCCCCACAGGCCCCTGTAACAGAGCTGAGCTGAGCTAAACCCTCACACGCCACACCTACCCGTTGTATTCGGGTGAGCCATTCGGGTCCTTCCGCTCATTCATCTCCCAACGTACGAGCCTGTGGAAGGGGTGGAGTACAAGGGCTGTCACTGCAGACGCAGCCACGTGAAGAGATGCCGCCGACGAGACAAGGGAGAGCGAGGATGGTCGGCGTGCCAGGGCGTGTGCACGCAGCGGACCTCGTGCAGCTGCTAGAATCTGGACCTGAACGGCCCAGGTCCAGCAGCAGCTTGCGACAAGCCCCTCTTGCACCTGCCACCTGCTGGCAGACCGCCAAGCAGTGGCACGGGACGCTGGCCGGGCATGACCAAGCATGCGTAACTGGGTGCTCTTGCCGGAAGCAACTCACACCACCACTCCGGCGCGTTGAATAGATACCTAACCGCGTGGCTTCACCTTGTTCATCCCCGAATGCGCGCGTGAGTCCGCTATAACACGCACCGGAGTGTGCGGTCCCTGAGGTAGGGCGCCAGCAGCGGCTCCTTCTGCAGCATGGCCCTGCCCAGGCTGTCCGCGTACAGGAGCAGCCCCGAAACCCCGGCCGCAAGGTGGTACGACAGGTAGTGGTGTACGAGGTACGCCGTACGGCGGCTGTGCTTGTCCCACTCCGCGTTGGTCACGGCGTAGTCCCGCACGGGCCCCACCACGGCCCACAGCGCGGGCGTGGCGGCGGTGTGGGCCTCCGGGGGCGCCAGCTGGGCGCACAGCCGGGGGTTGGGCTGCAGGCACACTGCTGCCTTGTGCTCCGGGTAGCTCTCCTCGTAGATCTGCGGAGCATGGGCAGGATATCGTCAAGATGTGCCGGTAATGCTGCACACGCTGCAGAGCATCGGAAGGCCTCCGCTAGGGCTAACGCCTTCGGCCCAGGGGCTTCGGCCGTACCTCCGGACTCTGCTGGACATGATAGGGGTCCCACGAACCCAGACATACAGCTGGTCAGCTGCAGCCGCCAGCTGGCTGCTATCTCCAGCGCGGCACGGCACTGCGCTGCCAAGGCCCACCCCGCGCACCTTGAAGCACGTGCCGGCGTCTGGCGGCAGCTGTATCCGGAAGCTGATGGGCCGGATGGGGTCGGCCGAGTACGTCCCGTCCCGCTGCGGCTCCGTGTGCACGTGCGCGCGCAGCACCTGCCCCGTGCCCGCCTCGAGCTGCAGCTGCGGCTGCCAGGCGGCGTAGGAGGGGATGGGCAGCTTGAGGTGGGAGCAGGGGCCGCGCAGGCGGAGGTCGTTGGGGTCGTCCTGCAGGGTGCCGACGACGGTTGGGCGTTGGGCGTTTGGGGCGGGTTGTTGCGGGGGAGCTCCCCACGGGAGCTGGTTGTTGATGCGGTACCAGGCGACGGTGGGACGTCAGCGTACAAGAGCGGAGGCAGGCAAGACTGAACCTGCAACTGTCAGAAGCACGTGCTGACCCATGGTACTGGTTCTGACATGCGAGGTGGGACGCTACCACCACACATGCCGTTGCAAATTTGCAATGCACACACCGATGAGCATACCGGTATGCAGATGCACATGCTGCAAGGATGGGGTGTCCGCCCCTACCGGCAGCGACATGCAGGGTCTTACCAGCCACAGGAAGCCCCGTATGGCGTCCTGCGCCTGGTGCGGCAGCGCGTGGGGCCCCGCCTGGTCACCGCCCACACGGCGGAGCCACAAGGTGGCAAGGGCTGTGGTCGTGATGTTCTGTCCATCCCGCTCTGTTGGTATCTTGACGAATAACTGCATGCCAGGAGGTGGATTTGGGCTGTGCATTCAAAGGCATTGGACTGTTTAATGCATCACAGGTAAGTGAGCGGCACGGTGTGGGCGTGTGGCCAGGGGTGTATCCGCAAGGGATCAAGTCTGCATGAAGACCACGCCGCCCATGGCCTATGGCCGTGGCGTGGACGGGCCTCTTTGTACATTGTTTGTGAGTGCGTCAAATTAAGGCAGATGAGCGAGAATCCCAACACACAGCTGTACGCAGTTTGCGCCGCGGCTGTTTGCAACCGGCATACCTGCACTCGCCGCACGCCCAGCCGCGCGTCGTCTTGCTGTGCTGAACCTTTCAAGTGCTCCAGTATCGATCGTGCACTGTTAAATAACCTAGCTGAGCTTGACGCTTGAGTAGATGCAAGGAGGAGCGGCAGTGCAAGACCAATCATCAGTAGCCCTTGGGCACCGAGGGGTGCCTTCTGACCGCAGCATGTTCGATCGCGCCCGCGACATGACATACGTAGATACGCAGGAATTTGACTTTTCATCGTTGCTTGTCACAGGACAGGTGTTGCGGGTCGCTGGCCGCAAGAGGTTAGGAGGTCCGACCCGACGCGAACGACGCGTGCAGCACGTCGTGGGTACAGTGACAATGCCACACCCGTCTGGTAATTCGCCTCTTCAAAATTCAACATGCGGCTTGTCTATCGACAGACAGAAGCTTCTTATCCCTAACTCATGCAGGCGGACTTCCCGAGACAGCCCCTGGCCGGCACCTGTTACCCACGATGCGACGGCCGAACAATATGCTCTAGGCAGCGCGTTGCATGATAGCGATCTTACTTGAGCAAAGTTCCCCGCCGCCATGCCATAGTGCCATCAGTGCTGTCAACCAAGGGGCCAATACCCGCGCAAAGCGAACGATTGCAAGCGAGCCTACGGCGTTTAGCGGTCCCCGAAACGTGCCAGTCCAAAGCGCTTAACCAAACAACTCTTTAAGCAGAGTTATTGCCATCGACTATGTTACTAAGCACGTGGCGCGTTCCACTGTAAGGCACGAGCACATCTGAGGCACGAGCACACCTGCCGCTCCCCCCAGACCAAAGACACCTGCAAAACACGCACGGCAACACACTGACCTGGTGTTGTCGCCATTCACCAGTAGAATGCATTACGCCCGCTTTAACGCACGGTTGCATGCAAGGTCGCTTGGTTGCACACCAGTCACCAGCACAAATGCTAGGTTTGGCAAAAACCGTTACCATTCCAAAGTGATGGGGCACCCCATCACTGCTGCCTGCAGGCTCCCTTGAGCGCACACCGTTCCTTAGGGCGCACAACAACAAACGTACACTAGAGACCCGCGCACTGACTCACCGACGTGCAATATTCAGGTACTGCGCTGCCTTCCACACGATGTTGACCCGCAACTTGAAGAAAACAAGTAGCAGATTAACCAGAAGCTGTTGTGGCATGTGCCGTACAATCAACCTGCGAAGACCCTAACGTGTGCTGAACCCGGCATGGCGAAGGAAGCATATGTGCAACTACGAAAATGGACCAGCTCCCCACAATAAGCCACCCAAATTGAATCCACCACGCAATACACCGCACCAGCGCACTCCTGTTGCAAGGGGCCCCTGCCCCGAGACCCGGCCTCTCCCTTCCCTTGATCACGACGTAAACAATTACCGCTCCTGTGGCGTAGGCCGCGCCCCACACCCGCCTCCACCCCGGCCGGCTCGTGCCCTGTACGCCTCCCAGCTCCCACTCCACTCAGGCTCCCGGCGGAGTAACTGTCCCTGCCTGCTCGTTTGCTTCCACCACGGCCTGGGACTCGGCCGGCTCAGCAGTCGAGCCATCTGCCGCTGCTGCTGGTGCTGCCGCCGGTGCTGGTCCCGGTGCTGGTGCTGGTGCTGCCGCCGGTGCTAGTCCCGGTGCTGCTGCTGGTGCTGGTGCCGGTGCTAGTCCCGGTGCCGGTGCCGGTGCTGGTGCTGCTGCCGGTGCTGTTGCTGTTGGTGAAGCAGCAGCTTGGGGTGATGCTGCAATTGGAACGCTCGCCGGGTAGCCTACTACCCCCGCACATGCGTACGGATATGAGTAAGAGTACGGATAAGGATATGGGTACGGCTGAGCGTAGCCGTAACCGTACGGCGGTGGCTGGCCGTATGGGTAGGTGGACGGTGGGTATGCGGGGTAGGGCGGCTGCACGGCTGCGGTTGGGAATGGGGCTGGGGCTGGGTGGATGGCGGCGGCAGACTCCGCCGCATAGCTGCCCATGTGTGGCAGGTATCCGGGCTGGGCCGCCGCTGCCGCTGCCGGTGCAGCAGCAGCTGCTGCACCGGCTGTTGCCATTTCTGCTGCTGCTGGGCACGGCTGCCCCTGGGCCTGTTCCTGCCCGTGCCCCTGCCCTGCCTGCTGCTCCCACCACCTCTGAAGCTCCGCGGCCGCCTGGTCTGCCGCCTGCTGCCGCTGCTGCGCCGACGCATGGGCTGCCAGGGCCTCCCGCCGGCGCCGCTCGCGGCGGGTCTCGCCCTGCTCCTGGGCAATGGGGATGCGCCTGCGCCGTGGTGGCGCCAGTAGCAACGGCAGCAGCAACAGAGTTCGGTGTGCAAGTTTGGTTAAGTGTAGGAAGTTGTGCCAGCATCGTTCTGACGGGTGAGGTGGTGCCACTAGGGCGGCCCAGCAGCTAGCCAGCACGACAGCGCACACGCGGAGTTGCAGAACGCCAGTACAGACGCAAGTGACGTACTAGCATTGCGCGGAATAACCTGGCCCGCAGCGTGTTACACCCGAGCCCTGCACCAAGGGCGTTGCGCTTTGCGGCGGCACATTGTGCGGACGACCCTTACGTTGAGTTGATGTGCTCCAGCTTGAAGATCCTGTCGAGCTCGACGGGGTCCAGGGGCACGCGGGTCCGGGCCCCACCACTGCCACTGCCACTGCCACTGCCACTGCCACTGCCGCCAACGGTGTCGCCGCCGCCACCCCCTCCACCGCCATCCGCTGCTGCTGCTGCTGCCCCAGCTCCCATCCCGTGGGGGTGGACAGGTGCTGTGGTATGGGTTGCAGCAAGCCCAGGGCTCGAAGGCGCAGTGGTTGGGCCAGGGGGGGGACCAAGGCGGGCACCGCCGCCCCCACCGGCCTCCTCCACCTCCAGCAGCAAGGATGCTTCACGCGCAATGAGAAGGTAGACGTAGGTGATGAGGTTGCGCCTGACGACCTGCACGCCGTCAACACCGGGCACCGTCCCAATTTGCCATACTGCCTTCTAAAGTACCGCCAAACCAGTGAGCGCCAGACTGGCCACGGGAAGCAGACAACTGCCCTGATTCGGGCTGCACTACTCTGTCACAGAGGAAGATACCGGTACGCAGCCTTGTCAGCGCAGCGTTCACGTGCCGGCGTTAAGAAACGGTGGAAGGGACCGCATCTTCTTTGCCAAGAGATGAGCTACTGCCTACTCCAACACTAAGATGCCTGCCCCGCCTCATTCCACACTGCCTGGCTCCCACTGCCAGCCCTCCCCCCGCCGCCGACACCTGGCCTCACGTACGGACCCTAGTGCCAGCAATGCCCAGAGTTGCATTTCCCTCACAGCTCATACCAGTAAACGACTTCCACCTCGCGCCATCACTTCGGCCCACTCACGGTCCCCACCTCGAACCTCGCACCTGCCCGGCCGCCGCCATCTCCTGCCGCACCAGGCTGTAGTCCGCCGCCACCGCCACGTCGCCCCAGTAGTACACCGCCGGTAGACGGGCGGGGGCGGGCGGGCTGCTGGGGGCCCTGCACAGGGCAGGGCAGGCGGGGGCACGGGGAACGGAGGAAGGCACACTGACAGCTCCGCTTTACGCACACTCTCACACGTTCCCGCTGCCGGCAGCGATCAGTGCAGCTTTGTTCAAGCGCTATACCACAGACCTGCACCTCGTAAAGCGACGTCTGCGCTAAGTGCTAAAATTTTACAGAGCTGTTGTACGCGCGGGGTGTGAGGGTCGCGAGCGGCACGCAAGGCGCGAGCACAGCGGGGCCCTGGCGGCACGAGCAGGTGCACCCCACACAGGCCACAGGCTATTCGTGCTACAGTCAGTGATACCGCACTCACCTATCGTGATGCGCGCCGTCGGCCGGAGCCGCCGCCGCCGCCGCCACCATGCCGGGCAGCTCCAGCCTCACCCTGAGCCCCGGCAGCGGGCAGCACGCCGCCCGCAGCACCAGGCCGTGCACCGCCGCCACGCCGCGGTCCACGCAGGGGGGCAGCGCGGGGAGGGAGCCGCAGACGCCGCAGCCGCCGCCAGCAGCATCAGGGCCGCCTGCGCCACCAGCCCCGCCGCCGCCGTCCGCGGTGTGGGGCGGCAGGGGCAGCTCCCCGGCCTCCGCCAGCTGCCGGGCGGCCAGCACGGCGGCCTTGCCCTGCAGGACATCCAATGGGGACGTAGCAATGAGATGGGTATCAGTAGTTCAGACTCCTGCTTACCAGGCTGCCAAAGCCACACATGCCAGTCGTGGAAGTAAAGCTGCGCCGACCGGCGAGTGTGCCCTCTGGGTCTCAGCCCCGGCACCATACGGCTGTTGCCCCGGTCAGCTGCGCTGCGTCCGCCGCGGCACGTCACGTGGTACACAGCACGCAGCCCCGTATCAGCATGCCAGGGAGCAAAGTGCACTCGACGCCTGCAGCAGAGCCACCCCCGAGCCGCCCAAACCGTTCCGCGGCACTAGCGCACGGCGGTGAGCTTCATAAAACCGACACCACCAAATGCCAGGTTATGAAGCGTATGCTGAACGGAGGAGCATAATAGGGCTTTTTGCAGACGCGACAAGCCGCCCTCACCAGGTGGTCCAGCCGCTTGGCCAGCTGCTTTTGCACCTCCTCCGACAGCCCCAACCCGTCGCACAGCACCGCCGCCAGCCCCCGCAGCCGCCCGCTGCTGCTGGATTCCTCCCGCTCCCGCCTGCGGGGCCCGCCCGCCCGCGGTGGCGGTGGCGCATCCAGCACCACCCACTCAGCCGGCGGCCTGGGAGCGGCGGCAGCAGCAGGCGGCGTGGGTGTGGCAGCCGTGGGTGTGGCAGCCGTGGGCGTTGGCTGCTTGGCCTGCTGCGATCGCTTGCACGGCGACAACGGCGAAGCCCCGCCCCGACCAGCCGTCGCCGTTGCGGTCGCTGCTTCCGCTCCCGCCTCCGTCCCACAGGTAGCGGATGTCGGCTCAGGCGATGGAGCTCCTGCCCCTTTGGGGACCTCGTTCGCAGCGACCACGATGCGCAGCTTGGGCTTGTTGGGGCGCAGGACGACCGGTGGGGGCCGTTTGGTGCCCGCGGCAGGGGCAGCGGCAGGAGCAGCGGCAGGGGCAGCGACGGGCGCCTCCCCCATCCCAGCCTGGGGTGCGACCGGGCCTGCCCCATGCACACCCTGCCCAGAGTCCTTTGCAAGGGGTACAGCTGTCGGTCCCCGTCGCATTCTCCTGACCGGCTCCCTGGCGTGCGGGTGCTGCTGCCCCTGAGGGTCGCCGCCATCCGCCCCTTCCGGCTGTCGCTTCTTGGGGCTGCGGCTGCGGCCGTCCCGAACGGATCCGCATTGCCGGCCGTCCTCCGCTTCCCGACTCCTCTGTTTGCTGCTCGCGTCGCCATCCCTCCCTCCATCCTGCTTTGTGTCCCCATGCCCGCCCCTGAGCCCCTCCGCCAACTTATCTGCGTCCCTAATTCCACACTGGCCCCTTTCCCCATGCCTGCTCCTATCCCGGCTGCGGCTCCGGCTTTGACTCTGCTTCCCGTCCCTGTCCCTGGCCTTGGCCCTGCTCCTGCCCGGACTGCGGCTCCTGCTCCTGCTTGGAGCGCGGCCCTTGTCTGAGCCCCTTGTCCTGTCCAGACCACCCCCTGCTGCCTTGCGCAGATGCCCTCCTTCTCCCACACGTGGCTTGCCGCCCGCCTCCGCACGCGTGGCAGGGGCCTGCTGCAGTTGCCGGTCCTGCTGCCGCTGCGGCTGAGTCCTCACGCCTGGGTCCATCAGCCGCTCCTGCCTAGCCCGCAGCGGCGGGCCCACCATGGGTGGCGGCGGCGGCAGCACCAGCCGCCGCCAGGTGGGGTACTGGCACAGGTCGGCGGGCACTCGGTACGGCAGCGGGGGCGTCACAGCAACCCGCGCCCCATCCGCCTGCGCCCCCTGCCCAATCTCCTGTCCGCCTGCAGGCGCTGGCACCGGCGCTGACCCCTTCCGTCCACCCTGCACCCCAACTGTTGGAATCGGCAAGCTGTCCACCTGGTCGGGCGCAGCCACGCCCATGACAACGTCACGGGGTGCAGCTTGTGTTCCTGCCGCCGCAGCTGCTACCGGCGCGGCGGCAGCCGCAGCTGCGCCCCCTGCGATGCCTGCCGCCGCGCCGGCCGCGCCCCACAGGACCTGCTCGTGCCCTAGCCCCAGGTCCTCCGCCACCTCCCACGCGGGGGCTATTTCCCGCCACCAGGCCGCCCCGTAGTCCCGCAGCAGCTGCTCTCCGGCGGCGATGGGACGCAGCGCCACCAGCACAGGCAGCACCAGACCGCGCACCACCACGGGCACCAGCTGGGTAAGGGAACGGGGTTGGGGTGGAGGTGAGGTTAGGGCAGGCCATTGGGCATCGCCAGTTCGGCTGGTAGGTTATCTGCTGACCAATAACAGGCATAACTCAGCTCGGTACAACACACGATAGGAGGAGCACGATTGTATGCTAACGAACTTGCAATGCTATGTTGGGGCTGTCGTTGGGTATCATGGCCACCTGGGCCATCCTGGGTGTGCACAAGGTGACGTAGCGCTGACACCCACCGCCACATTCGGTTCTTGGCCCAATCGCTGAGGCGCCTCCACCGCAGCAGCAGCCGCGGCGGTGCCACCACCTGCAACACTGCCCGGCGCCAGCTGCTGTGGCTGCTGCACCGCAACCGCCGCCCCGCCGCTGGCAGCCACATCCGGCCCCGCAACCAGTTCCACGTCGTTGCCCTCCTGCCAGGCCCGCGGGTCGACCCGTGGGTCGTTCACCAGGTGCGCCAGGTTGCCGTAGCCCAGTCCGCACAGCACGGCCTTGCCACCACCTGCAGCATGGTCACAAGGTAACCCACAGCTGCCGATGAGTCACTTTCGTGTTCAGCGTATGGGTATTGGGGATTCACGCTATCGGCACGTGCTGCCACCAGCGTAAACCCCAAGCGCATGCCGGGTAAGGAAAGCCGTTCCGGCCGCCACCCAAGGCTGCACGCCTGCGACCGACCGGCTGTCCACCCACCTGCACTCGCCTCCACCAAAGCCTTGTTATACAGCACTGCAACCCAAGCTGCAAAACGCAGTTGCAGAAACAAACCTGTATCCCCCTGCCCCTCGCCCCCGCCACCGTGCATACCTGCGCTCGCCTCGCGCGCCGGCCCATGATACGGCACGCTGTAGGCGCCCACCAGCAGCTGCCACGCGTGCGGCGCCCATCTGCGGTTGCCCGCCCTGGCCTCCACCGCCGCCGCCACCCCCGCCCCTGCGTCCCTGTACCCGCTGAGCCCGAACCGCTTGGCCACGCGCTCGGGCATGACGTACCCGGCCAGCACCTCCACCGGGTGGCTCTTCCGGAAGGGGGCGGTGGCGCGGAGGCCCACGCCGCCGCGGAGGGGGTCGGGGCACGGCTCCACGTGGCCTGTATCGGGCAGCTCCCGCGGCAGACCGTTGAGGCAGCCAGGCAGCAGGTCATGGCGGTCCTCCTGCAGGCCCAGCCGCTCGGACAGCATGGCGGCCAGGATGTTGCGGCTCACACCGTGCTGCCGCAGCACGCCCAGCCACGGCAGTTCCCCTTCCGCCGCAGCGGCACCTGCTCCCCAGCCTGCTGGCCCCTCCCCCAGCACCCACACCTGCTCCGACAGAGCGGCAGCAACGTAGCCCGCATGCTGCTCGCCGCCGAGGTGCTCAGCCGCCCACTGCTGCAGCCCAGCCCGCAAATCCGGCGCCAACTCGGGGTGAAAGGTTGACCCACACGCCCGCAGCTCCCCTGGCTGCAGCGGGGGCGGCACGGCCGCGGGCCCGGCGTAGCCGTACAGGTGCGCGGGGGTGAGGCTGGAGGCGGGCAGGAGGGCGGCAGAGGACGGAGTCGCGGCGGGGGTGCTGGAGTGGTCCCTCGGCAGCCGGTCCCCTGACGCCTGCGAAGGGACCTCTATGCCTGAAGGCCTAGCAGCCGCAGCTCCAGCAGCTGCCTTCTCGCCCTGAGCAACGCCAGCCCCCGGCCCCGCCAACGCTACTCGGCGCGCACCCGCACGCTGCACCGCCGCCCCCTCCGCCGCCTCCCTATGCTCGCCGGCCTGTCCGTCGCCCTTCCCAGCATCCTCACGGCCCTGCTCCTGCTGCTCCTGCTGCCCCTGCTGCTCAGGCGCGGGGCACGTGGCCGCAGCCACCACACGTCCTGCCTCGTCCCGCCACATGCAGACTGTTGCACCATCGCACACCCGCAGCTCGCCGAGCAATGCGGTGGCGGCGCCCAGCCTCCACTGGCGACTTCGCTGCGCGCCGCCGTACGACACCAGGTTCACTACGAACGGCTCCGCGCCATCACCTCCTGAGTCGGCGCCCTGGTTGGGTCCCTCTGCGGCCGCTGTCGCCGTGTGCACGGTGACTTGCGCAGTCTGCTTCAGCTCCATGTCTTTGGAGTCAGGCCACAGCTGCTGTACGGCACTGGCGGTCAGGCTGATGTAGTTCTTATGCACTTTGAGGGTATGGTACTGCACTTGGGGAGGCGCAGCAGGACCTGTGGAGGTCAGGAAGCCGGGGCTCGGGGTGAGTGCAGGGAGCACGTGGCCAGGCAGCTGGCCGCAGGGAGCGAGGGGAGGCGTGCCCAGCGGGTTCGCCCCTCGGGAGCGAGCTGCGCATGATACGTGGCGGACGGATGGCTCATGTGCGGCTGGCATGCACTGCAGGGCATGGCAGTGTGGTGAAGTGCCGTGGATATGTGCGCCTAGGCCCAAAGGTGTATCGGGGGCAGACCTCACCGCCTGGCGGACTGCTGGATGCGGCACGGTCGCCGGCTGAGCCCGCCGTGCTCGGCTGCGGACCGTCGGCCACTTGCAAGGCTGGGTCAGCAGCGCCAACAGCAGCAGCGGCAGCAGCAACAGCAGCATAACCACTGGCAGCAGCAGCCAGATGTGGGGCCGGCATCGCTTCTGCTTGCGCCCCGTGCGCTGATGCCGTGGCAGCTGCTCCGGTAGCCAGGTTCGCGTCAAGCTGCGTGCTCCCTGCGGTGGCGCTCGCGCTGGATGCAGGGCCCGCGGCGGCGGGCTGCTGGGCGGGCGACGCCGTGCGTTGCGTCGAGGCAGCTGCCGTGGTCGCGGATGCGGCCGTCTGTGCGGCACCCCCGCACGGCTCCCCCTTGACCGCTGCCGCTGCGGCTGTCGCTGCTGACAGCTGCTCCGCATTATGAGGGGGCAACCCAGCTGGCACTGCGCCGCACAGTTGAAGCAGCACCAACGGCTGGCCATCGGGAGGCACAGCGCGCCACACCTGGACCCAGTGAGTGCCGGCAACCGCGCCCTGGGCTTTCAGCCATGCGCCCAATCCCAGCAGCTCGCAGTACTGCTTCGCTTCTGCGCCTTTGTGCTGCTGCGACGCCTGCTTCGGGCGTGCCGCGGCAGGGAACTGGGACAGGAAGAGGTTCACGGCCTCGCATCTATGCGTTCCGTCGTTTGTCGAGCAGGCTACCACCATGAGGGCCAACGGTTTGGGGTTCTGACCATCGGGATTGACAGCAGCCAGCCCTGCAATCGTATCGGGACCAAAGAACTGCTCCGCGGTTTCCTTCTTGAGACGAAAGGCGCCACGCAGGAGCGATTTGGTCGAGACAGGCACCGCAAACCCGTCTACGCTTTGCACTGGGCCTCCGGGCTGCTGCCCTGAGCCTGCAGTCGGCGGACCGTCAGGTCCCATGGGACAGCTCCTCAATTTGATGCCCGACCTCTGAAACTCGTCACATCAGCAGTCTCTCTATCAACGAGAGTGTCAACAAAATGCTATGGTCTCCAGCCCAGGCGCCCAAGACACCGAGCCTGGCACAATGACAGGATGACACGCCCCCTAGTATGTTTTGGAGTAAGCAACGATATGTATGTTCGTGTCTGAAAACGGGAAATGTGGAGGATATGGTCGTGGCAACGCAGCCTCCCGAGAAGGCGTAGGCAAAGGCAAGCCCTTACTGCACCGATGTGATGCTAACAACAGCTGCGACTTTTCTGTTATGTTGTCAAAAGAGCTTGCGGTGAAAAGCATACGTTGCTACCTTCATGCTTCAGCGAGTTGATGGCACAGCATGCAACGCACGAGATTCTCATCGCTTCCCCACTGGAACGCAGATTGCTGCGGCCAACACGACGTGGTCACCTCATATCGTGATATGCGTTAAAAGCGGTAGTAATGCCGGCGTTTGCCTGCTCCGCATGTGTGCCGATGTGCCCGCCCCAGTCCAACACAGTGCTGGCGGCGGCGCAGGCCCAGGCGGCGGCACTGGCTGCGGACAAGGCGGCGCTGTAGGGGCAGGGTGGAGGGGAGAGGGCGGAGGCGACGGAGAGCAGCAGGGCGGCTCTGGAGGAGGCGTAGGCCAAGGCGGCGGCACTGCAGGCTGCGCTGGTTACCCTGCCTGGAGGGGCAGCTGCAGGCGGGACAGGAGACAGGGCGGAGGCGGTGGAGGTACAGCTGGGCAGGGAGGGGGAGGCCAGGGCAGCACGGGAGCTGGCAGTGGAGGGGCCAGCGGAGAGGGCTGCTGCTGCTGTGAGCAGCTGGCGGCGGCCAAGGCTACTGCGGCAGAGCGGCTGGCAGCGGAGAAGGGGCGCGTGGCAGCACGTGGCCGGGGTGCTGCAGCAGGCACGGGTGCAGGTTGGTGGTGGGGAGGAGGCGGAGGTGCAGGCGCTGCACGCGTCAAGCTGCCGCAGCAGTATTGCATTGGCATCTCTGCAGCCATGAATGTCACACGGGCGGTAGAAAGTGCGGACGTGGTGGTCTGCCGTGGCATGCCGAGGTGGAGGCGCAGGCAGCACCCTACCCTCTGATGCTGTGGCGTATGGCCGGAAGGGTGCGTGGGGAACATGAAGCGGGGGATGCCGCGGCGGCCAGGCGTGGGTCTTGGGGGCGCAGCGCGGTGGGCTGCGGGAGCATGCCGCGTAAGGGCGTGCGTGCTGCAAGCCTGCAACTCTACGTGGCTTTGCAACGGTGCAATGCCCGCAAGGACTTACGGCCCCCTATGGATTCAAGTGGTGTCCTGCCGCAGACGTGTCGCGGTATGCGCAATTGGCACGCTGCCGTGTGCCTTTGGCTTGAGCAAGATGCTCAGCGGCACTGTAATATGTGCGTAGCAGTCGCAGGCTTACTATGTGACCATGTGTACTGGCAGGGCCGAAACGAGCCTCGCGCTCTGCCATCAACCGACAAGGAACTGGAGCCACGTGACAGCGTAAGTCCAAAGGCCCCGACCAGGTGTCAACTTCACAATCCATTGGCACGCTCTGCCGGTTCAACGTTCTGAACCTGGGCTTCACTATGGACGTGTTGCATAAATCCCAGCGCTCAGCCCTGCAAAGCTTTCCGCGACCTCAGTGCGCCCTCCGCAGCAGCTCCGCGCGACTTGGCCCGGAGCGTATCGTGCGAGCCGCAACCAGGACACAGGTATGCATCACCAGGCTATTGACAGTGTCAGTGGCTTGGCTGCCCTAGGCGGGCTGCGTTGTTTGAGCAAGCAGCTCGCTGTGGCAACGCCCACACCTGACGCCCGGCGCGGTTTCGTCCTTCTGACCTCGCCTTGCTTTGATACATGCGATGTACCTCCCCTCACTGCATCCTGCTACACACCTGACGCGCGGCACCAGACAATCGTCTCGCCTGCAACGAGGTGCAACATCCTTCGGAAATTGCACACATCACCTCCCCTGTGTGCCTATCGCATCAAGGTCTTTTATGTGCCTGTTACCACCGCGTCGTCCCTTCGCCTGCCTCTGCCACCGCCGCTGCAGGGTGCGAGTGGTGCAGGGCTGGACAGCGTGCTAAGAGAGTCCCCTTCGAAAGGCAAGACCCAGTTTTTTAAGGGCCATGCACCGTTCGCCGGTGGCAGAGGCAGGGGCGCCGGCGGTCTCAGGGCTGCCGACAGCGGCCCAGCCAGGGGAGCACCCCTGGGCCCGGCGGCAGCAGGGCGCAGGGGGACGGCCAGCGGTAACGGTGCTG
>VFQN01001780.1_pt1 | contig 34997 bp, 52 predicted proteins | sample 3512371 | NCBI WGS metagenome assembly VFQN01 (sample SAMN10412370, study PRJNA504923) | tailings metagenome | isolation source: Replicate 2 from Balatoc abandoned mine | place: Philippines: Itogon, Benguet | collected 2017-08-28 | reverse complement strand
AATGCTCTTATTGAGCTCTTTAATTTCCAGCATATGTCCACTTTCTGAGTTTTCTAAATCCCCCCCCCTGTTCAGACCATGAATCTTACTTGATTATCCAACTATGCGTGCAGGGCCTGGCTAGCATTCGCTACACCGCCGCACAACAGCTGTTGGGCCTGGCCCGACTGGGGTTGCTGCAGACGGCGCGGGCGGAGCGGGCGAAGCAAGACATCATACAGGCGGGCCGCAGCCTCCACAGCCTCCACGACCAGCTCCACAGCTGCCCCACAGAGCCCAAACCGTCACAGCAGCAGCAGCAGCAACAGCGGCAGCCGCCGCCGCCGCAGCAGCAGAAGGGTGCGCCGAGCAGCCAGGCATACGTGCCCATGCGCGCGGCAGGGGAGGTTCCCAAGCCGCCGCCCGCCGCAGCCGCCAACGGTGAAGCGCCGTCAACCCAGGATGAGACCAACAGCCCGGAAGCCAACACAAACGGTCACTGCAACGGAAGCAGTGACGTCGCGTTCGCAGTCGCCGCCAACAGCGAGGGGACAGCGGAGGTGGAAGTCCAGGCAGGCGTGGAGGCGGAGGCGGAGGCAGGGGCGCGGTTGATCAGCGGGACGTTCGGCGACGCGTGGGATCCCGACACGTGGCAGGGGGAGGACGCGGCGCCCTTTGCGGAGCTGTGCCACGACGCCGACTTCTGGGGCTGCATGCCGGTGACGGCGGGCGTGTCGGACGCGGAGCTGTTTGGGCGCCAGCCGCTGGGGGAGGGCAGCATGAGGCTGGGGTGGACGCGGAGGGTGGGGCAGGGGCGGCGGGGGCGCGAGGACGGCACGTGGGGGTACCATCAGGACGTGCACCTGGCGGAGCGCATACTGGTGGGTCGCCCTGGAGCGCCTGCCACCCGGCGTGCGCGGCTTGGGGTGTGTCTGGTAGTCACTGCCGACCATTACCTCGCCGCGAAGCGGCAATACGCTGTGGCCCGCACACCCTGTACCTGTACCCATAAGCTCCGTTGCCCTGTTCCATTTCAAGCCACTCCCTTGGCCATCCGCTCCGCAGCGGCTCTGGCTGGAGTGCACCTCCCGCAAGTTGCTCGCGGTGCTGTGGAGCATGCACCTGTTCCAAAGCCTGCCTGCAACTCTTAACCCACACGGCTCCTTCCCGCCCCGCAGCGCCGCTGGCCGGTGTGCGCCCTGGGCCGCCGCAGCCTGGTGCTGCTGCTGCTGCGCCTGAGCCATCCCACGGGCCTCCACGCCTGGCTGCCGTACGCCCTGGGCCCGCCGCCCCTGGAGGCGCTGCTGCCGCCCACCACGCCCGCCGCCACGTGGGCCAGCCGCAGCACGGTGGGCCAAGTGACCGGCGGGCCATGCATCGTGCCTGCGTGTGGCGCGTGTCCGTTGCTCCTAAGCTTCCGTTACTGCCGCTTGCATGGATAGGCTTATCATGGCGTGCTTGGGCATCCCCTTGGAGGCAAGGCCGGGGCTGTTGCTAGCCCGCTTTTGTGGTTCGCCCCTAGCATCTCACCGGTAGCAACTGCTGCAATATGCCATGCTGGCGTCTTAGCACCATAGGAGGGCGTTACGGCACGTCCTGCAAACCGGCGCTTTGTTGCCGCCAACCCGTTTCATGTCCGCTCTCGCTGTCGCACACTGCCGTACAACAGGATCCGTACAGTCCGGCCGACGACGTGCCCAGCGCGGTGCTGCTGCTGCCGCTGGGCCGTGTAGCTCCCGACTCCCTCGATGTGCACTTCGGCGCGCGGCTGGTGGCCAAGGAGTTCATGGACAGGTGCGTGGGGCGCGAACAAAGGCCACAGCCGTCCATGCCTCAGGGGCTGCCTCTGGGACTGCACCTGGGACTGCCGTGCCTTGCCATATAGGCATGGGGCCCGCATTCGAAGATGTGTTGCAGGGGCAGGTTCGACAGAGGCGTTCAGCCAACTGGATACGCGAGTAGCTGGACATTTATTGGCAAGAGCGGATGCGGTAGTCACGGTACCGGTGACATGCTTGCCCTTTCGGTGGTTGCGTCCCACAGGCGCCCCGCAGAACTGATGAAGAACGTGCGGGTGTCGCTGCAGATGCACCGCCTCTGCATCCTGCTGTGCGAGACCCTGGAGGTACGGCAGGTGCCACACCGTACTGTACGGCAGCATGGGTGTTGCAGGTAGAGGGAGGGGCGGGGCTGTTGTTCGGCGTGTGCCTTTGCACCGCTGTCCCGACGTGTGACACTTTAGGAGCAACCTCGAACCGGCAACGCGCAACGGTCTGGGATCTAAACCGTCATGGCACAATCTCGCAAATTGGATAAAAAGGATCGCAGAGCACATCCATGCTTCTAGAAGCGCGATGCCGATGGGGCAGCCCGTGTGCTGCGAACAGGGGAGGGGTCTGCCGCAATGCACGTATGCGCATGGAAACATCAGTGGGGGTCAATGCATTGTGTCTCAGGATTTACCAGCATGACATGCGCGCTCGGTGGTGCCGCGGTGTGATATGCACCGAGGCACGGAGGCCCATCGCGTTGCTCGTGCACTGCAGCACGCGTCTCTTATAGTACGGCACCCCTACCACGTGTCCACGTCTGTGGCCGCAGCGTCTCTCGCCGTTTACCGTTGCCACGCGTCCCCCAGCCGACTTTCGCCCCCTGGGTGCCCACAGGAGGTGGAAAGGGTGGTGCTGACCTTCGCCAAGGTGGGTAACGATCTAGGTTAGTAGTGGCGCTGCTACTAGACCAGTAATTTGCAGTGCGGAGGTTGGAGGGGCCAGGGGGGTTGGGGAGCAGGCAGGGGAGGCCCCGAGCGCCGAGGCGTTGTTAGGCATAAGGCGCCACGGATGATAGTTGGGAAATGGGAGGCCGTAGGTTGAGGTTATATGGTACAGATCAATTGCGCTTCCCACTAATACCGGGGTCGCTTCTTGTGTCGGTCGCGCATGCCGCCTTGGTTCCCACTGCCACCTGCCACCCACGCTCGCACCCCGTCCGCAGCTGCGGGAGGAGGTCAGCAAATCGCCAACGCCCATCGACGTCGGCTGCTGGGCGCGGTTGAGGACTGACGATGTGAGTCAGTGCTTGTGCCGTGGTCGGCCCGCAACGCGTAGGACAGAACAAAATCAAGCACAAAGCGCTCCAACGGCAAGCTGCTTGTCGAGCATCCATATCCACTGCCGAGATCGTCATGCGCATGCTCAGCTCAGTGCTCCATGAGGGCGATGTTACAGTGGCACCCGCCCTTGCTCAAACCAGCTGACACCCCTCCTGCTCACCCGCCTGCCCCTGGCGCCTGGGCAGGTACCCAAGGCCGCAGAGCTAGGCGTCACAGGTAACACGTTGCACCCCCGATGTCTCTGAAGCACCCAGCACTCCTGGCGCCCTGCATGTGCGTGCCTTGCACCCGTCGGTAGGAAAAGGCACGCCGGTGGCCGGTCCATGAATTTGTCTTTTGCAACCCGCACTGGTCACTGCGGTGTCATATGCGTGTCGCGGCCTGTCTGCTGCGTGCAGAGGTCTGCAAGGCGCTGGCGGAGCACGGCATGTGGCTGGCCATTTCGGAGCTGAGGAGCGCACGGGGCGGCGCGGCGGCGCTGTGAGGCAGGCCAGGGGCAAGGGCGCTGCGGGGCGGGGAAGCAGGGGAGAGGCCCCCGGCAGCCTCAGGGAGGCCATGGCGGGCGCTGCGGCCGCGCTGTGAAGCGGCTGGGGCAAAAGCAGGGGTTGCTCGGCGAGCGCAGGAGCGCGGCCTGAAGGCTTGGATACGGCCCGCCTTCCGCTGTAGGAGAGCGGTGGCTGTGCTTTGACGTGCGATGCAACGTGGCGGAGCAGGGGTTGGGCGGCGGGGGAGCGCTGTGCGGGACGGAGGCACGTCCCCTCCACTTGTCCTCGAGAGGGCCGGCGGTGCGGGGGGTAGGGGAGCAGGCGAGGAATCCGAAGGCCGCGCGCTGCTGTTGGTGAAGGGCGTCGGGAGGAGCCTTGCAATCTTTGAGGGCATGCGCTGGAGCGGGGGGCTTTGAGCCGTCTGTGTTGCAAGTTGAGTTGACTGCGGTGGCGGGTGGCCAGAAGGCGAGTGCATAATAATGAGGGGGGGGCGGTATCTGATGGTCACGGACAAGCCCCTACGGTCGCGCAGCTGCGCGGGTCCGATCAGGGCAGGCGTGTGCAGGCGTGACATTTCCCGTCACTACACCAGTGTCTGCGGCTAAGGCGAGTGCATGAGGGGAAGTGGAGTTGGGATGAGTGTGGGGCTCTCAGCCTTGTCCCGGCAGCGGCCTGTGGGCGGGCGCGAGGAAAGGGGGAGCACGGCGCTAGCAAAGCGGTTGTGCAAAGGCTATGGAGTTGTATGATACAAGAGTATTGCGTCAGTGTGTGTCAGCAACGGATTAGGGGCTTGAACATCTTATCTTCCAAGCTTGTTTCGCGGAAACCAGTGCAAGTTTGGTATGGCGGTGTGTGCCGCCGTAAGGCGGGGAACTGGCGGTGCGTGCGTCCCTGTACGGGTTGTGGGGAGGGGGGCACGGCTGGGCGCACTGGGTGGGCGTGTGACGTGTGCATGTAGGAGGGGCTTGAAGGGCACCCCGCCTCAAGCATCAAAGAGCTTAGGCGTTAGACTGTGCCATCCTGCTTTCCGCCCTGCTTTCCGGTTGGGACGGGGCTGGGCTCTGGAAGGGTCCGGCCCAAAACTGTAAAACCATGCATAGATTCTGCCCAAGGCGGTACCGTGCCGGGTTCTGGAACCTGTGCCATGCTGCTCGCTCAGCCGTCGGCTTGGGCCAAGGGCCGCCTTGCAAGCTTTCAAATCTCAGCACTGCTCGCTGGCTCTTTTCTGCCTGATTTATAGTCTTACATTAGTATGTGGAGGTTAGTGCTGGGGTGCAGGCGCTGTTTGCCTTCCTAGCGTCGGCCTCATCACAGCGTGCAGCCTTAGCCGCAGTCGGAGAACGACCAATGGGTCACTTCCCGCTTGACCAGATCACTTCCCCGTCCCATCGTAAATAAGCAGAAGCCTATACATCATACAAGCTGTAGTCCGCAATCTTCAGTCAAGGCAGAGCTTCTCTCGGTTGCGACGCGCGAAGGGCTTGACTTCGTCCTATCCAAGCTCGTGCAGTTAGACATGTGATCGCACCGCATTGCGGATGGATTATATGGGACTTGCTGCTTTGCAGCGGCGGCGTCTGCTCGCCGCGCAGGGAGCTGAGGCGGGAGTTCCGACAGGCCACGAGCTTTACAAGAGGGCGACCTTATTTCTTGACACCAGTAGACAAGACATCGAACGGATTTCTGCGTCAAACAGTGAAATTCTGTCGCAGCCGACATGGCAGGTGTGACCGTTGCGTGTCGGAGGCCCCCTCTCCACGTTAAGACCTGTCGTGCCAGCCTGACGGCATCGTTAGGTGCATTACTGTAACAGCGCCTCGCAAGTTCCCAGGATTTGCTACCTCTTGCGTACGTAAGCAGTTGGCGGGTGGTGAGCGTGGGAACTCGCTGTTGGACCTCCCTCCAGAGGCCGCTGCACATTGATCCCACCTGTCACCCTAACCCATCCAATCCACGATACCCTGCTCTAATTCCACCCCGCATGCTGCGATGCACTCAATGACAAGATTCAAGCACGGCACCTGCAACGCCTCGCTATAACTGCTCGTCTGTGTTCCACGCACCGTACACCTTCTCGTTCCCGTTCCACCGCCTTCCTGCCCCAGGGCCTCCTGTTGGCATTCTCTGACGGCATTGACAGTGACGCGAGCACCAAGGACAGCTTCAAAGGCAACCAGGAGGAGGAGGACAGGTATCTGTCGGAAGACAGCGACGACGAGGAGGCTGCCAGCGGTGGCGGCGGCGGCGGTGGCGGCCGCAGCAGCAGGGCCGGCGGCATAGGCAGCCGCAACCGGCGGGGGCGGCGCAGCAGAGGCGGCGGCGACGGCACGGAAGATGAGGGTGGCCCGGAGGCGAGGCGCCGGCGGCGTCAGGCCAAGCGGGAGCCGCATCACCTGCGCAGGGACATGCCGTTGCTGATCAAGCGGTGGGCTGGGTCGGAGCGGTTGAAACGGCTGGCGGTGGCGGAGGACGAGCTGGTTGACGCGCTGAACGGGCTGCTGCTCATCAGGCTGGGGGAGCAAGCCGAGGTGTCGGAGGCGGCTTCGGCGGAGGGACAGGGCCCGCTGGACGTGGAGCCAGGGCTGGGAGCCGCGGAGGGGCAGCAGCGCACGGAGGGGGAGGCGGAGGGGGGGGAGCAGCGGGGTGGTAGCGGGGCGGGCGATGGGGAGCGTGAGGGTGGGGAGGAGTTGTGGGAGCTTGCGGAGGAGCTGCTGGCGGGGATGGCGAGGACGGGCGCGGAGGCAGGGAGGCAGGAGCAGGTGGCGGCGCCGCCAGCGGCAGCTGGGGAGCTTGGCGTGGACGAGCCACATGCGGCCGGCGGGGGTGCAGGGCCGGGTTGGGAGGGCGTGAGCTGCGCAGGTGTTTGTGATGCCCGTGAGGAGGCCGGCGGCTGGACAGGGACAGTGTCGCAGCAGCCCAACGGGCACCTGCCATCGCACGAGGCGGCTAGGAGCAAGGAGGGATGGCAGCCGGTGTGTGTGGAGGGGGCGGATGGTGGTTCAGATGCTGCCGGGGAGGGTCCTGGCGTGGCGGCACCTGCAGAGGATGTGGAGGGCGTGGAGGGTCTGGGCGCCGTTACGCTGGAGGAGGTTGAGGCCCGCGTTGCGGCAGCGCGGGTGGAGCACAGTGAGGCGCTGGCGGCGGTGCAGTGGGCGCTGGAGGACGTGGGGCGCATGCTGCTGCGGGTGGTCCGCGTGGCAGACATGTACAGGAGGTGCGTGCAAGCGGGCCGGGCCAGGCGCGCGAGACCCGGTGCCGGTACGCAGGTGTTGCCGCGTTACTCTGTACCTTTTGCATCGTGCACATGCACGCTATGCCGGAGCGGGGCTGAAGATGGCAAGCCAGCACTCGTCAGTCGCAGCGCGCCGCAACGCTGCGCACCGTGCCAAACGCCTGTGTGCCATCAGAGACGTGCATTTGCCGCACCTGCCTGCCAGCGCACTTCGGGCACGCTGCTGGCAAAAGCCTGTGCGCGCCTGTACCCAGTCCCAGTCCCAGTCGCCCTGCGGCACGCCCCTGAGGCGCGAAACCACCTGCCTGCATCCCCCGCGTTCCCCCACAGCCCGTTCGTCATGCCGAAACTCTCGGCAGTCAGCGGAGGCGGCAGCAGCAGCAGCAGCAGCAGCGCTCAACAGGAGGGCCTGACGGGCACGGAGGACGGCAGTCTGGATGGCAGCGATGACGATGAGGACGTGATGGACGCCCAGTTCAAAGAGGCGCTGCGGATGGTTGGAGGCGACCAAGGGAGCGACCCACGGGACAGTGGCGGCCCTGGAGATGCCGGCGGCGGTGGTGGCGGTGGCATGTCTGACAGCCGGCGCAGGCGGCGCGCCGCCGTGCGGGCCATCAACGCCAAGAACCCCCGCGTGCTGGCGCTTCTGGGCTGGGTAGTGCTGGGCGCCTTCCAGGTGCGCGCCGGCCACGTGTCATATGCCCGCGCGCCGACGCGTTGTGCCAAAAAGTGGCGCGGCCGGTCTTGGGTGGTTTGGACTCACCGGCCGGCGCCAAGTTGTTACGTCCGCTAGCGTGTATGGCAAGGGTGCACATGCAGCTTTGGCTTGGTTGCCCTGCGTGCGGCGTACCGGTACTACCTACAGCGCTACCTGCGTATCGCTCTAGGTTGTTTGACATCGCACAATGGCACATCGGGCATTTGAATTGAGTTCCCGGAGTGACCCGTGCACGACACGTGTGTGCTGCGTGGGGTGCAGGGCGTTGGCGTCCGCGAGGCGTTCGGCCGTCGGCGCATGGCCATGCTGGCATCGCTGCTCCAGGACTCGGTGATCTCCGCCATTGGCCTTCTGAAGGAAAACCTTCGGGAGGCGCTGTTTCAGGTGGAGGAGGTGGCCGGGAGAGCAAGCGGGCACGGCCGCCACGGGCCGGGGCACACAGCGGCGGCGGCGGCGGCGGCGGCGGGGGCGGGCGATCACGATGAGGGTGCAGGCGGTGGCGGCGGCGGGCGGGAGGCCGATCGCATGGAGGTGACAGCGATGGTGGAGGAGTTGGTTGTCTACGAGGCGTTCGGCAGTGTCCGCACCAGGGTAGGGTGAGGGTGAGGGCCGGTGTAAGGGCCAGAGTAGGGGTCGGGTGGGGGTAAGGGTGTCGCGCTTGTAAGTGACGGTGAGCGTGGGGCTGAGAGCGGGTTTGCCAGTGGGCGTAAGCATGGAGTCGAGCGGCGCTCATAGCGCATGTGAGATGGATGCCGCCCCATGGTGCAGCAGGGGGAACGTAGCCGTGTACTGGGTGGTGCTCATTACACGGCACCTTGAGGTCCACGACTAGCTGCCACAGCTTTCGTCAGAGTCCAAGAAGGCTTTGCTCGCCTACGCTTTATGCGCCGCACCGACCACCGAAGCCATGCCCCGTCCCTCCGTCTTCTCCTTGCTTTTCCACATCCAGAGACCCAACTACCGTACATACCTTTTGCTGGTGCTGTAGCCTGCTTGTGACGGGAACACCACCACCGTTGCCACGCACAGGTCAAGGGCGACTTGGAGGTGCAGCTCAAGATGTGCGGTTTGGTGTCGGGGCTTCGCAAGGCCCAGCACCGGACGCTGCTGCCCACGCGCCGGCTCCTGCACGAGCAGCGGGCATACAAGGTGTGGAGCCGCGTGCGGGCAGTGGAGGCAGCGCGGGCGGAGGCTGAGACAGCTGCGGTGCGGGGAACCGATGAGCACCGAGCAGGGTTGGCAGTTGTGAACGGATCAGCGGCGACTGGGGGCCAAGGGGGAGGCGTAAGGGCTGCGGGGAAGGGCAAGAAGAAGAAAAAGAAGGGGGGCGCTGGTGCGGCGGCGGGCGGGGCGGCAGCAGAGAAGCAGCAAGCGGAGGGGAACGGGGAGGAGGAGGTGGACGGCAGGGAGGCGGATGATGAGGGGCAGGGAAAGGGGAGGAGCAAGGGTGCAGTGCAGCAGCAGCTGCTGCTGCTGCAGCAGGGACTGGAGGAGGACGAGGAGCAAGGGCCGGGGCGAAACCCTTACAGGCAGGAGCAAATGCACGGGGAGCAGGGGTGGGAGGTGCAGGAACAGGGCCAGGACCAGCAGCTTGCAGGCGCCTTTGCCTCCTCCCCCTTCAACCCCATGCCGCACGCAGCATCAGAGGCACCGCCGGACGCAGCAGGCGTGCTGCAGCTGCCGCCGCCTGCCCCTGAGGGCCTGGTGGGCGGCATGGGGGCGTGGCTGCAGCTGGCCAGGCTGTCGCTGTGCTGGGACGCGGCGAGGCGGCGCTTTGCGCAGCTGCGTGCCATAAACCGGGAGCTGGGCGGCGGGCGCATGTTTACAGTTTATATGCCGGGCCAGGACTGGACGAAAATTGAAAAACAAGTGCGGGTCGAGGCCGAGGCGGAGCGGCTGACAGAGGTGCGGGGCGTGTGTTAAGCTGCAATAGCGGTGCCGGGCTGTTGCCGCGGGCTGGGCTGCCTCCAGCCGTCCATGATCCAACGCCTGGCTACAAACACATTATGTATTATTCAGCTGTCAATGGTGCAACACCACCTACGCACCTGGATTTAGGTGTTGCGAAGAAGCGGCTGACGCTTTGCTGTGTGCGTTACAATTGTGCAGGTCATGGCCCAGCTGGACGGCGCGGCGCTCAGCCAACTCAAGCCCCTGTGCCGGGCCCTGGCCGCCAATGTCGTACATTGGGACGCCATCAAGGCGCTGGTCAAGAGTACGGTGCCGAAGTGCTCAGCGGAGGATGTGTACGACACGTACGACATCTCGCAGTGGGATGACGTGCGCCGGTACAAGTTCGCCCGCATGTACGGCAAGGAGGACTTTTGGGGCGCCATGCCGATTACGGCGGGCGTTGCGGAGGACTCGCTGTTTGGCGTTACGGACGGTACGGCGGCGGGAGAGCTGGAGCGGTTGGTGGTTGGGGTGCAGCCGGACTTGCACGGCCGGGAGTTGGCGGAGTACGAGGAGCGGTTGAGGGTGAGGGTGTTGAAGGAGTCGGAGGAGGGGGAGCGGCGGGCGTGGGACGGAGACGACGTCATCAAGCTGCACCACCGTGTACAGGCGAGTGCAGTGGATGGGCTATCCTTGGCAAGTCATTGAGTTCTCTCTAATTTTCAAGTTGTATTCGTGGCCGCCCTTTGCCATATGTCTGCTGCCGAGCCGCATCCAGCCTGAGCCACTACCGACACGCTGCGTCGCTTATGCCGTCAACGCTGCTGCTGCTCCTTCCGCTGTTGCTTTGTCCGAACCCGGGTGGCCCTGCCGCTGACTTGGCTCATTTGCCACCTGTGCGCGCAGCAACGGCTGCCCTTCGTGGTGTACGGCGGCGGCAGCCTCGCGCTGCTGCTCGTCCAGATCGACGCCGCGTTCCGCCAAGTCATGACGTGGCTGCCGTACGCCGTACGGCCGCCGCCGCTGGGCAAGTACCTGCCGTGCGTCGGACCTGCCGTGCAGCACCCCGCGCCAATGGTGGGTGCATTTAGTCGTGCAAATAAGTCATACCCACGTGTTGCGAACGCACTAAGTGCAGGACATGTTATGGAAAAGCTACGGTATTTCAGCCTCGTGCCTCAACGTTGAGAGCTGGCATACCTTGGGGCGTTGGGCAAACGTACGGCGGCCGTAACATGCAGCATGCATGGAGCATGATGATCAGCAGGTGAACTGTGGGCGCCGGTATGCTGACGCCGCTGCTGCTTGTGCTGCGGGTCGTGTGCACGCGTGTGTGCTCACAGGACCCGTACGCGGCTCGCCCGGCCGCCCTGCTCCTGCTGCCGCTGGGGCCTGTGGCGCACTCGGTGGTGCAGTACCCTGGGAGCGAGGTCAAGGCTAGCAACCACAGGTGAATCCTGGGAAGCGCAGGGGTCAGTATGGCAGCTAATGCTAAAATTGAGGTGCGTTGGGCCCCCAAGGGTACGTGGGCTTGTTGTCAGGGTCCGTCGCTATATGGTATGGCACGGTTCTGCGTAGTAGTGGCGCTGGCGAGCGTCGTTAGCTCGATATTAATACCGATACATGTATTGATCGCAGCTTTGGCATAAGTCGCAAACCACCTGCATCGCCTTCCCCTGGGTGCGCTGTATGCACACCTTGTGCCGCCACCTGCCCATTTCCGCCACCTTCCTCGCCCGCAGCACGTTCGAGGGGCTGCTGTCGGCCGTGGCTCCCGTCTTCCAGCGCTACCACAAGGCCACAATCGTCTGCAAGAGCCCGGAGGTGCGCTGCCGCTGGAGCGTTGTGCACGATTGCGCTTTGCCTGCCATTGTGCCACACGCTTGTGCTCGTGCCCTCAAAGCGACACTCGCAACACGCTTGCCGGGAGAGCACGCTTTCGGTTGGTCAATGGCGTACACATGCAGTTTCAGTTACAGACCCCAAAGGGGGTACGTCCGGAGCATGTGCTAGCCATGCAGCGTGCTCACTCTCTTTGAACAGCAACACGCCAACAGCCAAGCTTGCATGCAATAACCTGCAGCCCGTCGACAAATCGGTAGATCAAGGCGAGTAAGGAGGCGGCTTGCACCAAGGGCTCCCCTGCCATACCACCTCCCTGTCTCCCACTTTCCTCCGCAGGAGGTGGAGCTCGCTGGACTGGTACTCGCGCGGGTGAGTGCCGTGCAAAGCCATGGAGAGGAACTATGCGCGCCCCTAGCCCTCGAGCCACCAAGCTCACTCCACAAGCCCAAGGGCGCCACGCCCAAAGTCCTCACCGCTGAGCTACGAGCAGGCGCACCGTCCGCTCAGCTGTGCCTGCCGTACAGTGTTACAGCGGTGCACCTTGTAGGCTCCCTTGTCCGGCATCGCAGTTCGCGCCAGACCTGACGTGCCGCTCACCGTGCGCCGCTACTGCAACCCACGTCTGTTCCGCCACTGGCACAGCAGCAGTGAAAGTTCTTCATACCGGTGTTGTAGCAGACAGCGTAAGCGAGGGAGACCAACTGCACAACTGGGGCCGCGTGCTGCTGCAGATGAGCGAGGAGCAGGCCCGGGCGCTGGAGCAGCGGGAGGTGTGCTGCTGGGCCAAGCTGGGCGGACGCGGGCGGGCAGAGGTGCGTTGACTCTCAGACAGCCATACTACCAGTGCCGTGTTTTGCCGTACTCTTGGACTGGGAGCCATGCCCCGCTTTCCCTTTCTTCACCGCCACCGCGCAAGCCATGCCCCACATCCTCGTTTGTCGCCGCGTTCACTTTGCGCTGACCCGTTTCCACCTGTGCCGCATGCGTAAACGACTGGCCTTGCTCGGGCCTTGCCACTCCAGCTGGCTTCGCTCGCCCACGAGGGTCCAAACGGTGGGTGCAGCTTACGCACATTTTAGCTTGCAACAGCATTCAGTGCGGAGTCCGCCGTGGTACCTTCTATTTATCCTACCTTGGCTTTCCTTGTGGACCCTAGCTTAACCCACACCCCCATGTGCATTCGAGCATTGCAAGCCGCGGCTGCATGAGACTGGTTGAACGCAGTTGCCATATCGGTAGCTCTCATCGTGGCAGTCCTCATGCGTTGCACGTCATGTGCGCCTGCTACCCCCCTCCCTGCGCACAGGCTGCTGCAACGCAGTCAGCACTTGGGGCCTGCAACTGACCGTTGCCGAGATGGTGTCGGTGCGCGGCCCCCGGATGGTGCTGCACAAGGACTGCCGCCCGAAGGACGTGTAGCACTTGCCGCGTGCGCGTGTGGGCTGGCGGGCCGACCCGTGGGTCATGTGCCAGGGACACCGCATGGTGTAGCAGGAACGTACACTGGCGTGCAGGACAGGGCCCTGATTCAGTGGGACATACGTGGGTTCATGCAAGGGCTTGACTAGCGTGCGCGGGTCAACTAGCTAGCGGGATGTGTGGTATAGCAGGCGTAACGCACAGGACCTTGTTGTTCCGATGGGAAGCGAGCTGCGCACGGACCTTAGTTTTGGGAGCAGATGGGGATGAGGCTGTGATTGAGCCGAAGGGGGTAGTATGTTGCAGCACCGTCAGCATTGGTGTTGGTTCGTGCGCACTGCTTGCGCTTGTTGGCGTCTAGTACTCGGGTGGCACAGCGCAAACAGCTTCGGCCGGATTTGCCGTGTGTGCGTGCAGCTAGCAGAAGATGCCTACCGGGTTCTGGGCAAGACGCATTGCAGTGCCTCCACCGGCACTTTCCTATGTACTTGTGTGGGTTGGCTCAATACCATGCCGGTTTACAAGTTGACATTGTGAAGTTTCGTTGGTATGTAGACTTTGGATGTGGTGGCGGTGCCACGTGCCGAGGAACAGGGGGGCTGGGCGTGGTACTACTGCCTGCATCAGGCCCCAAGGCCGTGCGCGCAACCTGCAGCCGATAAACATGCTGCCTGCTACCCTCCCCTGCGCCGTTCATGTTTAGCATATTCCATGCGGGCGGTGTTGGCTGCGCGAGTATGGCTGTGTTCGCTGTGCCACAGTTGCCGGTAGCACAGTGCAAGGGTAGGTCCCGCCTGACACGGGCCGTCCTAGGCAACAACTGGCAAAGTACGTCTGGATGGAAAGTTTGACTGCTTGTAACAGCCATCCTTGCACAATGATGTAAATTGGAAGTCGGACAAGAACTTTGTGCGGCGCCCTTGGCTTTACTCACAGTATGGGTAGCGGTAAAGTAAGCCCTACGTTACGCTATCACTCCGGCGCCTGCGTCATTGCTCTGCGGCTCGGGGCCCTCAGGGCCCTGCCGTGCCCCCGCACAGGGAGTGAGGGACCACCAGCCCGCTGCCAGCCCAACGCACACCGGCGTGCCCGCTGATGGGGAAGCCCAACACACATACAACTGCGACAATGTGTCAATTCTCAAGCCCAACAGGAAGCTTCTTAGGAACTACATTAAGGCTGACCAGTCACGCTCAAGGTACAGCCGCGAACGCAACCCAGCCCATCCACTGCTGCTGGCTGGTGCTGCTGGCCGGGCTCACACTCGGGCTCCTGCTGGCCGCTCAGGTGGAGGTGCAGTTGGGCTGCTGCAGCAGCTGCACCCCGTAGCTCCAGCGATTGCCCTCCAACACCGTCACGTTGACGGTTCCGGATGCGCCGTTGTAGATGCCGGTGCCGCCCACAACGGCGTTCGCGAAGGTGGCGTTCTGGGGGCACACATCCAGCAGACATGCATGGCCGGGCGGCGCAGCAGTGTCACGTGTCATGGCATGGCATGCAGGTGCAGCAGGGTACAGGCTCAGCGCGCCTGCTAGCAGGCAGCCCTCCGCCGCCGTGGTACCAACAACACATATATAGCAGAAGGCAGGTAGTGGATATAGGCATAGCGTGCCGGAGCACTCAACCCAACAACACGGAGGCCATCGTCACGTAAACCTAGCAGGGTACGGCGCCGGTGGACCTGCAAACGTGCAACGCCGTTTCCTTGCTGGCTGGTAAGGGACAAAGCTCAGGTGACACGTCGCACATGGCGTACCGGGGTGTTGTTGGCGGGTCCGATGAAGGTGATGCCGCCGAAGGAGCCGAGCTGCGCAGGCGCGCGCCGGGGAAGGCAGGGGGCTCAGCAGGAACATCCGGAAGGCAAGGCACATTAACGCTAGTACATTGTAGCGTAAGAAGTCGCAGCGTATGTCAGCCGTTGGTGACTTGGTGTAGTCGCTAGTCGGTATTCAGGTACAAATGCTGCTGCCACGCACGCAACACGTGGATGGGAGAGAGATAGATGCAGGGTGTATTACTGCCGCCCACCGCTCACTCACGGTGATGGTGTTTGTGCAGTATGCGAAGCCCTCCGCAGGCGAAATCATGAAGCATACGTTGGTCACGTTGCCGACGACCTGCGGGGTGCCGTGGTGGTGCGAGGTGGATGGGGGTTGCAGTCTAAGATCGTTGCCGGGATCATGGACAAAGGCACACATACATGGTGTCTATCGGTGCCCATGCCCCATGGTGCGGTCGTGTCCAGTTGGACAAAACTTCAGGTCGCAAAGTTGCTTGTGTTAACCCAGGTTCAGCGTTGGCAGCAGGGGCAAGACAGCACAAGGTGTACTGCTCAGCCGTGCATGTAATACGGTAGATAGGACGTCCAGCTCGCCCGTCACAAGCTCACAACTCCGCACATGCACGCATATTACACCGGTAACTGCTGCATTTGCGTTGGGCTGGCTTGATTTTTCAATGCTTTTACTAATATCCTTGTGATACCGTACACCCGCTGCGTTGCCTTCCTGGCACGCACCGTGTTGCTTGCATTGGTGCCTCCGATGCCGAGCGTGGTGATGGCACCAATGGTCCAGCCCGTCAATAAATCCACCTGCGTGCAAGGTTTTAAAAATGGCAGCAGCCATCACATGCCGACACGCCAAGCCCACGTACGCACGGTGCACAGCGGAAGCCTCGTGGCTTAGCCTGTGTGCCCACAAGGACAGACGCGTACACCCACTTGCTTGCACTCGCACTCGTGTGTCTAGCAGACCGTGTGATGGGTATTTGTATGGGTGAGCCCTCAGGGTGGCCAGACCACGTTTGTCAGTGCCAATAACCGCATATATATACCGTACCCAAGTCGGGACACACCTGGCCGCCATCCGAAGTGTTTGCGCCACCTGCCATGCCGCCAGTCCCCATGCCGCTTGTGGCACCGCCGCCCGTCGCCCTGTCAGTGGTGGCGCCACCGGTCCCGCCTCCCGTTGTCCCGCCAGTAGTGGTGGTGCCACCAGTCTCGCCAACAGCTGCCCCGCCAGTTGTGGTGCCACCGGTCCCACCTCCCGTGCCCGTCCCCATTCCGCCACCAGTCCCCATGCCACCACCCGTTCCGGCTCCACCTATGCTGCTGCCTCCCATGCCACCTCCCATGTCGCCGCTGCCCATCGTGAAGAAAGAGGGCATGGTGATCGTTGTGTTTTTGGTCTCAACGACACTGACTGCAAGGACAGCACAAACGGCAAGGGAGGGTCAACGTCTCGAAGCCCAGCAGCAGTTCAAAGCCACGTGGCAACCGAGCGAGGAGTTTGGTGATAAAATGCCTTGGGTTCGATGCAGCGTTGCGCCTAGCTAGGGCCTTCCGTTGCAAGGGCACCAGGTGCAAGGAGCAGTCCCACGCACTGACAGTTGGTGGTGCACAGCTCCTGCGGAGGGCTCTGCTGTGCTGTTGCCACGGCAACGATGGCAATCAGAGCCAGACTTAGGCCCAGCACCAGCCGGGGCAGTCGGCGGCAGAGCGACATCTCTCTGCGTGAAGCCCGTTGGCTCCCACAAGGTGTAACGTAAGGGCTTTGAGCAGATTCAACGTATATGTCTCAGATGGTAGGGATAAATACTTTGAGACCGCCGGGGTTTAAATCCATACAGGAAAGACGCAAGGACTTGTGGCGCCATGCAACCTTGCTTGCTTGGGCCTCGCCCTAACCGCTGCCGCTGCCGGCAGAAACGGCAAACAAACAACTATTGCGCAGCTCCCTGGTCCATTACAGGTCGCTTTCATAACGGTTCTGTCAAATCCATGGGAGCTGCTGAAGGCTGTAAGAGCGCGCGCGTGGCTGCAGCCCTGGCGCGATATGCGGCGTGCCTGAGCGTTAAGCACAACAGACCCACGGGTCTGTAACACGTTAGTCAGCTGGCAAACCTCAACAGATTGCGCTGTCACATGCGCTCCCCTGGTGCATGACAAAGGAAGTAAGGACTTGCCAGGCTCACTGTCATCCCTGTTGAACGCCGGCACCTTACGGGGGGCCAGGCGGGACACCTGGGTACCGGTATGGGGTGTGAGCATTGCGGTGGACGGGCACAGGGGCAGCTCCCTAGGCCGTATCCCATTGCATGACACGCTCAAAAACGCCTGTTCCCTACGTATTCTGCACCCTATGTAGCCTTTTATCAGCCCGCCAGGATCCCCCCGTGCCTGGCGCGTGGACGGAGCACCAGGCCGTCTCGTGCTCACGCCGCAGGTCTGAATCACTCATCAACCCAGGGAGGGCCCTCTCGTGACGGACTGAATCCGAACCGAGCAGTCTCCCGGCCCCCAGGGGGAACACCGCCAATCCCTGCCCCCGAAAGCGCTATACCAACCCAGCCATATGCAGCCGCTCTCAGGGTCATGTCCCGCGTCCCTCACTCAGTCCCACGGAGCTCCCCATCCTTGCCACGCTTAGCAGGGCCCCGGCCTGCTGCCGCCCCTTTTATAATTGTAGAGACATTGGGGCACATACGGCACAGCACGTAACGAAGAGCACAGGCCCTTCCTGTTCTCTCTCTCTCTATTTGCCACAACAGCCATCGCCAAGCGACAAGCCTTGCTCGCCTGCGTGGCATCAGGTTCACAAAGCCTGCTGTTGCATGCCAGGTAGGACACCAGGAGCCGCGACTCCCAGGTGTAGAGCTGTGCAAAGCGGGCTCCGACTTGCCATCACTAGTTACGACTGCATCTACGGTGCACAGGTACGGTACGGTAGTCGTCCAGTCTTGTGCAGCTCCTGCTCCTGCTGGGGGCCAGGGGATGGGGACTTTTTTTTTTCTTCGTGAGACATGGGTTCAAGGCCGTGTCGACTGTGATTGCAACGCGGTATGTGCATGTACTCTGTCCAGGGGAGATTGCGTCTGACGATGTGATCTCGTGAGCCAAGGCTTTGCTGACGATGACCAGGAGATGGCCCACGGCGGCCCGCCGACGCAAGAGGCCAGGAGCGATGGAGAGCACTGGCGCAGCATGCAAGTGCACCTGTGCACGTGCCGTAAGTGTACCGTATGGCCCGAACAGTCCAGCGTACAGCCTTAGGGCATGTGTGGTTCACGATGGCAGCAGGAAAGGCAGGGCCAAGGTCTGAGCATGATTGCTTGGTTGCAATGCACTCAGCTTGGTTGTTGACGTTAGCGGTTGGCATGGCTGTTGGGTGAGTAAGCTACCGAATGTCATAACCTTATTGGGGCATCTATGTTAGGCCATACTGGCAAGCCTTATGCACCTTGCTTAATGTGCTTTTGCCGGTGCGTCGCCTTACCTTTGCTGCATCCTTTTGACCGGACACTTGCGCTTGCCCCATAAACATGTAAGGCATTGCTACTCTAGATCATTATTAGCTCATGACAATGCAACAGAATGACCAGACCACATTGGTAGAGCTGCAGCGTCAAAGGCTGCATGCTTTCGCTGCAAATTACTGGCCACTGAGCAGCAGAAGCGATCTAATCAAGAACCGGCAAAATGCGATGTTATACGACATATGTCCAGGGGCGTTCGCGCAAGTGGCGGTCAGATATTTGCAGGCAGGTCGCTGCGGCGTCCCGAACCACTCCGAGACCCGCGCGCTTTGCCCTGTGGCTACCGCCACACTACATGCCTCATAAGCATATGTGCATAATGCGGCTCGTGTGGCTCTCCCTGGCTGTTGCCGTGTCCCGTTGCTACACCTTTCTGCCGCTCCACTATGCCCCTCCCCAACTGAGCGTGGCCGCAACCGGCCCTTTCCAATGCCTACCCTCTCCCTTTCCACCTTGATCACGTCCAAACCTTAACACACAATTCCCACAGGAAGGGCGGATGGCAGGCGGTTCTGGGAATGACGACCAGGCATCTGACAGCAGTGGCACCAGCAGCTGTGACAGTGATAGCGACGACAGCGACGCCGGTACCCTTGCAGCAGCGCTTACGGCATGGGATGACGACTGGTCCAGGCTGCGGGGTCACCCGCGGCTGTGGCACCAGTACCTGCGGCCCAGGCCCGATGCGGAGCGGAAGCACGAGCTGTTGCTGGAGCTGGTGGACAGGTTGGCGGCGGCAGGCGAGATGGCCCAGCTGAGGGACCTAGACAAATTGCTCGTGGCCTTTGCTGAACAGCACGTCCAACAGGACATGAAGGGGAAAGAGCAGGAGCGGGAGCGGGAGCAGCAGGGTGAAGTCGAGGAAAAGGATCTAGCTTGCGTTTTGGGCGCCGAGGAGTCCGAAGGCGAGGCAGGTGGGTGTGGCTCAGTGTGCGGCAACCCGTAAGAAAGGAGCGACCTCCGTGCTGTGGGCTGGTGCTGGGATGGAGGGGCACGTTACCTGCAGCTGCACGAGTGCGGCTTCTCGTGTGTAAAAGTTGGCGGTACGCACCCTTGTCCGCTCTCTTGCGCGCATGCCCGTGGCTGTGAGATCCAGTATCGTTGGACAGACTGGATGGGGACCCGACACGTTGCGTGCTCTTCCTGTGTGCCGCGGACATGTGCGACCAGGTGCTCAGCCGGAGCGAACGGCGTGGGCTGACCTGGCCCTGGCCCCAGCGGGCGTGCTGCCGTCTGGCGAGGAGGAGGTGGCGGCACAGGACGCGGAAGGGCAAACGGGCGGAGCTGCTCTGGGGTCTCAGAGGCAGGAGGAGGGGCAGCAGCAGCAGCAGCAGGAAGGACACCAGGAGTCCACCTCGGCTGGGGATCTGCAGCAGCAGGAGCACGGCGTTCAGTCGTTGGTAGGGGAGCAGCCGCAGCAGCAGCAGCAGGAGGGGCAACCGCAGGGGCCCACTGAGGGCAAGCAGGAGGAGCCACCGCCCAGTGTGGAGAGTGTACTGGAGCGAATGGAGCAGCTGCTTCCGTGCGTGGAGCTCAGGCTACGGGTGGGTGGGTGGGTAGCAGGCGCATGGCAGCCACGGACAGGTGCACGGGCGTGCAAGCAGACGCTTTGTATCATGCACGCGCAGCAAGAAGCAAATGCCGCCTGTACACTACATCGCACTTTCATGCAGCCGTGCGACGGCAACATGGAATCCTGTCCTCGGCCAGTATCCCTGGGCGCCCTTGGATATGCATACTGCCTTGGTACAGCTCAAACGTGCCAAGCAGCTCCGGCCACGCGGGCGCACGGACAGGGCAGCTAGGGCACGCGCACCACGCCCTCCCCATGCGCCGCCGCACTCGGGCTGCACATGGTCATATAGTGCCAGCCGTGCGCGCTTGCACATACAGTAATCACAGCTCTGCTTTTACAGTGATTACGTTGCGATTTACAAGAATTGCGCTGCCTTCTGCGTACGGCGGGGCCCCCAGTAGCAGGGCTAAGCCTGCTGGGGAGGCATGGAGCATGGCGCCCCCATGCGGCTCAACCCAGGCAGCGACATTGCAGGGCGACATGCTGGCATTGCTGCCTATTCCCGCTGCAGGAGCTGGGGCAGCATGTGTGCGAGCTGATTGACCTGCTGCCAAGTGCCGGGATGGATTGCAGGTGGGTAGCTGAGTCGGTGGGCAGGCGTCGCAGGCGTAGTTGTGGCGCTGGGGCTGCATTGAGGAGCACTGTGGCACAAGGCTGCCTGCATAACCCTGAGATATACGGGGACCCTACGCATCCTACTATGGTCCCTCGCGACTCCTCGCGTTCGCAGGCTGAGCCCCAGTCCGGTTGGGCGCTCAACGGACAGCGCGACGGCGAGCGGCCCTGGGCAAGGCGTGGGCGCGGGGGCGGGGGCGGGGGCAGGGGCGGGGGCAGGGGTGGCCCAGGAGGAGGCGGACACAGCTGGGCGTGCCTCAGGCGACAGCGGGTCTGGGTGTGCAGGACTGAAAGGTGGGAGTGCGCACAGTAGTAGTGCAGAAGCTGGTGTCAAGGCTGAGGGTATGGCGAATGGTGCACCGGGTGTGGTGGCGGACAGCGATTGCAGCGTGGCGCAAGAAGCAGCAGCTGCAGGGGCGGCAGGAGGGGCCCCGGCGAGCGCGGGGGAGGGAGGGTCTGGCGGGATACAGCCGCAGCCAGCCATGGAAGGCAAGGGTGCAGGAAAGGCCGCAGGCGCTGTGGAGGCAGAGGATGAGGAGCAGGACAGGGAGGATCAGGAGTGGGGGCGGCGGAGGCAGGCGGCTGCCACGGAGGCGTGCCTCGGGGCGATGCTGCTGCGGCTGTTCCAGGTGGGTCGGGGGAGAGGCTTTCACTGGCATAGGCCATCCTGCTGCTGCATTCCGCTGTCCATGCGCGATGAGCCTGCAGTCCACGCCTCTGTCCGCCTGCCTGCCGCTGCCGCTCGCCCGCTTCCCCTGTGGTCTCTCTCCCTCGCTGACCTGTGCACCGTGCCTGGTGCATCACCCTTGCTCCCTTCCCCCAGCCCCGCTCCACCCTTTCTCCCCTCGCTCTTCCGTCCCAGCCCCTCGCGTCTCATGTAACGCCCGTTCCCGCAACCCTCCCACCCCTGCGCCACCCCCAGACCATCCCAGAGCACGTCCACGCAGCGCTGCTGCCCTGCGGCCGCTGGGCGCACGCCACGCAGCGCACCCTGCGCCTCACGCGGGACCTGGTGGCGAAGCGCGTGGGCGCGGAGGCGTGTGCCGCGGCACGTGCCAACGAGGCACGCGCCGGGCAGCCGGGGCCCGAGGGGCGGCTCCGGGACCTGCTGGCCTGCGACCCTGCGTACGCCGTCCTGCGTGCCAATGTGAGTGTGAGGGGGGGGGGCGTGCGGGGGCTTGGGTCGCGGGCCGCGAAAAGGGGTGCGGGCCTGTCGGCATCGGGAGGTGTCTTGGCAAGCAGCCGGCTGCGTAACTTGAAGCGGGCGGGTGTGTCCAACCGCACGGTTGCGTCCACAAGCATGAGAACGGCGCCTTGGAAATAGCAATCATGGTGGCCTTCTCTTTGCTGCAGTCCAGGGCTGGGGCTGTGGTCCACATGGCTTACTACTATCGTCCTGCCCTGCTCCACTGGCATGCAACCCCTGCAGGCGATGCCGCAGCTGTTCCTCAAGGCGCTGGCAAACGCGCTGCTGCCGCAGCTGCGCGCCGGCGTGCGCTGTGGCTTAGCACCCGGTGTGTTGCCCTCGGCGGCCGCCCTGCGTAGCGCCCGCAGCGCCGTCAGCCGCCCCCATGGCGGCACTGGCAGGAGCAGCAGCAACAGCAGCAGCAGGGGCTCCGGTGCCGGCAAAAGCGCGAGCGTGGCGGAGCAGTGGCACATGATTGCGTTGCACTCAGCAGCCGTAGCTGTGAAGGTCAGGGTGCTGCGCTCTTGGGTGACAGGCCTGCAGACGCGGCGGCAGGGGTCGTCTGGTGGGCAGGACGGGGCGGCGGAGGGGGCGGGGTTTGGGGACGACGGGGCAGGTGGGGGTCGGCACGGGGGTCCAGGGGCGCAGTGGCTGCCGCTATGGGGTGTGGCGAAGGAGGACGTGGGAGCGGAGGAGTGGGAGCAGCTGCAGCTGGTGAGTGCAAGGGGGACGTATAAGCAGGGTTTGGGTTTGCGCAGGCAGCTCTGACTACTGGGACACGTCTTGGTGAGGACATGCGATCTCGGCCACACCCACAGCAGCTTGCGCAATGTACTGGTGCTTGCTGCTGTGCTTTGCCACTCTGTGCTTACGCCAGCAAGGGCACACCGTTCCGAGGCCAGCGGCAAGGGGACACAACGCTTGTCACCCCGATGTCGCCTTGTCCCTGACCTCTGCCTGCTGCTGCTGCTGCTGCTGCTGCTGCTGCTGCTTTCCGTGGGCCCAGGTACATGAAGAGTTGTGGCAGGAGACATTGTCCGTCCTAGTCGGCATGCTGGAGCAGCTACTACTAGACGCCGTGGACGAGCACAAGGCTAATGCGACCAGCGCAGCGCCTGGCACCCCTCCTTGGGCGTCGGCAGACGCACAGGCGCCCCAGGTCCCCGCGGGGCCATCCGCACACCGCTCAGACCTGTCGGGGCCCAGTAGTAGCCGGGAAGCAGCCGGCACAGCAGCCGGCAATACAAGTTCGCATGGGGCGGCAGGCGGTCCTGGAGGAATGCCCAGTCCAGCGGAGCAGCCGGGTGACGAGCGGACCCGCTGGCTCATCGAGGCTGCCTACGCGGCTATGGGTGCCATGCCAGAGGGGCAACACAAGGCTGCCGTCTACGCCGCAGCCAGCCTGCTGGCAGGGCTCGCCCGGGGCTCGGGCGAAGGGGCTCACGCGGCCGCCATGGACCACCTGTGGCACACCTTCGCGTTCGGCACGTGGCCCCTGACGTGGCTTTGCGAGCGGAGGGCGGGCTTGCTGGCCAGTGCCATCGTGGCAGCCAACCCAGCACTGGCGGTGCTCGCGCCGCCTGGTACGGCGACCGCCGCCACAGGTGCCGCCGCCGCCGCCGCTGCGGGAATGGCCTCTGTGGAAGAGGCTACCAAGACGGCTGCCTCTGCGGTGGGCTCCGAGCTTCCCGTGGTGGTGCAGGCAGGGAGGGGCTCCAAGGCGGCGGCAGCTGCAGCGAAAGCGGCGGTTGATCTTGCGGCCCGAAAGGCCGGGGCGCCGGGTGGAAGCGGTGTTGTTACTGGTGGTGGTGGCGGCAGCAGGAGGGCTAAGAAGGGAAAAGGCGTTGCGGGGCAGGCGGCGGCGGGTGGCTTGCGGTCTGACGACGGCGGCGATGAGGGGGAGGACTTCGAAGAGGTGGATGGGACCAAGATGGGCAAGGCGGACTTGGAGCGCTTTGAACAATGTGTTCCTTTGGAGGACGACCTGAGGCGACACCTGGCGGTGGGTGGGCGCTGGGGGAGGACATGATGAGGGGGCCAAGGAGGGGGGGCCAGCTGCCAGCGTCCCGCGGCATGCACGCACTTCCGTAAGTCAGGCTGTTTGAAACCATGCTGCGTTCAAGGCGCCGGCTGGTGCCATTGCTAAGCGTCGTCCCAGCCCATCTTATCCTCCTGGCTGGCATACCGGCGCATGCAACAGGACCAGTTAAAGCACCCAGCTGTGGGTCTCTGCCTCTAGCCCGGCTCCCGTCCTCACGTGCTACCCCATGTCCCCCACGGTGACACACCCTGGCGCCACCCGCCCGCAGCTGCTGCTGCCGGTGGTGTGCCTGGGCGGCGCCAACATGTCCTTCGCGCTGGGCATCGGCGACACCGTCACCTCCACCCGCATGGCCTACTCCGTGGCGCACCTGCCGCTGCACACGTGGGCGCCCCGGCCGCAGGGCGAGCAGCGGGCAGAGGAGCAGGCAAGACAGCAGGTCGGTATAGTGTTTCTGTATGTCTTTCCGTGACGCTGGCGACTATGCGGGTGTTGCGGGCTAGGCAAGCCGCCAGGGCGGGTATCCTTGACCTGCTGCCGGCGATGCCAACAGGCACAGCACAAAGCGGCCAGGGCGCCGCCTGCTGCGACCTTGCGGCGTTGGCCGCGCAGCCGTGACACGCCACGTAACAGTTGCACCCATCCTAAGCCACATCCGTACAGCGTGGGGCGGGCTGAACTAACGGCTAGCTCAGTCACGGATGAGCGGTTTCCGATCTGTTGCCGCGCCGGCTCCGAGTACACGTCAGGCGTAGGCTGCGTGACAACCATATACGCTGCTCAGCACCCCGCCAGCCACCCCACAAACTGAACCTTGACCGCTCCTGCCCTCCCTGCTCCTGCCCTCCCTTCTCGCCCCACCAGGACCCGGACCTGCGCGACCCCCGCACCCCAAAGTGCCTGCTGCTGCACCCTCTGGGCGAGCTGCGCCACGGCTGGCGCACCCCGCCCGGCCCCTGCTGGGTCAAGCGCGTGCCCCCGCTGCCGCTGCGGAAGGAGCTGCTGGGCGATGTGGCGGCAGCAGTGCGCGGCCCGGACGCGCAGTGCGTGTTCGATGTGTACACCCACCAGGTGGGCGGGGCACCAGGTCTCTGTGCATGTAACACCGGCCTGTAGCTTTGGGTGCACGACACCCGACATTGTACGGCAGCAGTCCCAACGTCTCCAATGCGTGTGGGATGCCGTCATGCCCGTTCGCTGCGCTTCCCTCCGTTGTCTACATGCTCGGCTGCATGCTTTAGGTACACTGCGGCACAATGCAATTTTACACCACATGGTTCACAACACCTGCCAGGTGGGGTGGGCGCAGATAGCAGCAGGCGGCTGGGCTTGCTCGCACGTGTTGTGCTAGGTCAGCTGGTGTTGGAGCTGAGCAGTGGTTCCAGAATCAGCCTTCTGCGCCTCTCAATGGTGTCTGATGGCGCCCTTATCTTTCCCTCCACGTTTCCTTGGACCACAGGAGGTGGAGGCGGCGCTGATGTACTGCGCAATGGTGAGCATGGTGTGTGGTGAAAGGAGTTCACTAGCATGAAGAAAAAAAGGGGAATGGGGTGCTGGTGGATGCGGCCGGCCTTGCGGGTGGTTCCTGGCATGCGCTTTGCTTGCCCGTTCCTGCTCCGCATGTGACTCCTGCTGTTGCAGACCCGCAATCCCAGGCACTCGACACTGTACAGTTCTGCACCAAGCTTTCCGCGCATGGCGAGCATGCGGAGTATTACCTACTCGAGTCCCTCCCGCCAGTACAGTACACAAAAGCGATATGCCTGTGCACCCGCCGTGTCCCCTCTCCTCCTCATCACAGTTCACCGCTTCGCGCGTTGACGCGATTCCCCGGCATAGCACACAGCGACAGTAGTTGTTGTTTCCCTTTCTCAATCTTTGTTCGTTCCCCCCCTGGCCAGGTCCGCAAGCTGTGCATGCATGGCAAGGCCCCCGACCTGGCGGTGGTGCCCATATCCATGTCTCCCTTCCCGGTGAGCCCCTCCCCCGCCGCCTTGTCCTTGCGCATGCATAGCTGGGAGCCGCGCGCCGTAGCCACATGCCGTCCCGAAACACTGTGTCTGGCAAGGGTGCCGTACATGCCTACCACCGTACAGGCGGTGCACGCATCTTGTGGCTTGCCCTGTGCTGTGTGGAGCAAGGGTCAGGAGGGAGTGGCGATGGGTGCAACTTGCAAGGCAGCAGGTCGGGTTGCGGCAGTGTACGCCTTACCGCCCTTGCTCCTCCCGTCTTCGTGCTGCGTCCTCCCACCTCCGTGTGCCGCACAGCCGATTCAGTCGGCGGTCACCAAGGTCCTCAACATTGGTGGGTGCGGCCGTGCGCGGCATGCCGGGGGACGGCTGCGTCGCTTTGACGCTGACGACAACCACATACCCTTAGGTCACAACCTCTTATGTTCCACTGCAGAAGTACACCGAAATGGGTTAGCCCTGCGCACTTGCCAAGCATGCATGTGATGCCAACATGTGAAAGCCTGGTCGGTGTTCACGGCCCTCCCCCGCCGGCTCTCCTCATCCATGCCGCACAAACCTCGCACCGTCACCTGCACACGTGGCACTCACGGCACTCGCACACGTGGCACCCACGACGCGCGCAGATGCCTACCGGGAGTGCAGCATGGCCAGGATGTTCATCGTGCTGGCACGTGTGGCGGCGGCGAGCCGCGGCGGCGGCGTGACGCTGGACATGGCGGTGTGGGACACGGGGCGCGGGGGCGACAGCGACGACGACTGATGTCCCGGGGTCTGGGACCGGTCAGGCCCGGACAGCCCACAGGCCCAAGTGGAGTAGTGTGCTGCTGGCCTTGGAGCATTGGGGGGTCGGAGTACGTAACGGCGCTAGGGTTTCACCGGGGTGCGTGGCAGCGGGGGGTAGCGGGAGGAGCAGTTGCTGCATAAGACTTGATGACTACCGTACCTGTGTACCGTAGATGCAGTCGTAACTAGTGATGGCAAGTCGGAGCCCGCTTCGCACAGCTCTACACCTGGGAGTCGCGGCTCCTGGTGTCCTACCTGGCATGCACCAGCAGGCTTTGTGAACCTGATGCCACGCATGCAAGCAAGGGTTGTCGCTCGGCGATGGCGATTGTGGCAAACATAGAGGAGAGGAGGGACCGTTACGTGCTGTATGTGCCCCAATAATGTCTCTACAAGTATGGGAGGGGCGGCAGCAGGCCGGGGCCCTACCAAGCGTGGCAAGGATGGGGAGCTCCGTGGGACTGAGTGAGGGACGCGGGAGATGATCCTGAGGCCGGCTGCAGGTAGCTGGGTTGGTATACGGTAGCGCTGCCGGGGGCAGGTATTGGCGGTGTCGCCCCTGGGGGCCGGGGGCGATGAGGAGACTGCTCGGTTCGGTATCAGTCCGTCAAGGTAGGGCCCTCCCTGGACCTGGACCATCGTAAAATCATTACGCCCGCCTGTAACCCAGGCACGCAATACTACCAAACCCATACTTTTTCGCGAATGGGTGTCAACGGTACGGTAGGGCTGATCGTAAGTGCCTGCCCAGGTCGTTTGCGTGGCGTGCCTCCTGACTGTCGCTACCAAGTTGCTACGTAAGGGCAGGCGTTTTACCCAGAGTACGCAAGGTCTTTGAGCCTAAGGGCTGTTGGATTGGTGAACCCGCACGTGTGCTACCGCACACGTGCAGCTGATGGGGACCGCTGATGCCAGTACGCGAAGGGGATCTTGGACCTCAGGCCGAGCAGGTTACCGTAAGGACCAGGCGACCACCAAGGCTCCCCTGGCACCAACCACCAACGCGACCAGCATCAACCACCAAGTTGCGTGTTCAGGGCTGGCCTGGCATAATCAGAGCATCATCGAATATGCAATGTTCACAATACTTTTTCCGCTCAGCTACTAAGCAGCACTCCGGGCCCAGGCCAACCAGCTTCCATCGGGTTTCCATTTTGAGCCCGACCCTTTCATCACTTCATTCCCCCGTGCACACGAGTTCTTGTTTTTACTGTCTTCGGCTATGTTCGCAAACGCTAGCTCGGTACAACACTCTGCGCGGTCCGCAACAAGACATTGCCTACCTTTCACGCGCACCTGCGTTGCGCCACGGCTTCGGATTGCCGCAGCAAACCCGGTCCAAGCCATTCCTGTCCTAGAAAGCATCGCGCAGCATCGTCGCTGTGTGCGCAGGCTTGCACCCGCCGTCGCGACCCGACTAGCTGCAGCAGCACCTACGCAAGCGGTCAGCTCGACAATGGCTGCCCCGGCCGAGGCCTGCGGCAGCGTGCGTGGCGAGCTGTCGGAGCTGTTCCGAACCTCCCTAACTGTGTCGTTCCCGGCTGCCAACGCTGAGCCCATCATCGCTGCTTGCAACAACGCTAAAAACGGCGACTACCAATGCAACAACGCCATGACGCTGTTTGGGAAGCTTAAAGGCACGCCAAGTGCCCCCAAGGCGCCGCGCGACGTCGCGAACGCCATCCTGGGTGCCATGCCGCCGAACGAATTGGTCGCTGAAACCAGCCTGGCCGGCCCCGGCTTCATCAATGTCCGCGTAAGGAGCAGCTACTTGGCGAAGCGCATCCAGGGCATGCTGACGGCGGGGCTGGCGTCCTGGGCGCCGCCTGCGTTCCGCGGCAAGAAGATAGTCGTCGACTTCAGCAGCCCCAACGTTGCCAAGGAGATGCACGTGGGCCACCTGCGCTCCACTATCATCGGTGAGCTTTCGGGGGTAGGGGGGGGGGGTACGGTGGGGAGGAGCAGGCGGAGGAGGGGCGGGGGCTGTGGCCCATTCGCAACGGGGGCGGGGGGGGGGCCGGGGGGCCGAAAGGTTCTGCAGGGGTGAGGGCACCTGGCCTCCCCTCATCCTAGCGTGCGTGGGAGCATGCGAACAGCAGCTGTATAGCAGCGTACGTAGGCCGCTTACCCTCCCGGAAACGGGTCCACGGTACGCCCATGCAGCCCTCCCGCCAGATACCCCCTCATCGCACCCTTCTTCCCTCCCCCACCGCTTCCCCCAGGCGACACGCTGTGCCGTATGTTCGAGTACTGCGGCGCCGACGTGCTGCGCCTCAACCACGTGGGCGACTGGGGCACGCAGTTCGGCATGCTCATCGAGCATATGGCGGACACACGGCGGGCGCGTTTGGCGGCAGGCGGCGAGGACAAGGATATGGACGAGGACGTGGCGGACCTGCAGGTGCGTGGGTTAGGGTGTGTGTATAAGCAGCGGCGGCAGCGGGGCAGCACCAGCAGCAGGTACTGCCGAGGCGGTGGCGGGATATATAGCTAGTGGCAGGGGTAGGGAGGCATGGATATTTGGGTGTTGGTTGTGCGGTGCTTGTGGCAGCAGGGGGCAGAGCGGGCCGGGGTGCGGAAAGGGGCACATGGGTCAGCCTGGAGCTGCTGCCTGGCGCCGTGGCTGTTGTGGCACAGCCGTGGGCGGCGCGGGCGGGGGCAGAAGCCTGGCCGCTGGCGCGGGAGCCCACGCCCGGGTTGAAGCGTGTGTGGGCGGCAGCAGCTGCTGGCTGACGCGCACCGGCACAGCGCTCAGCGGCAGCTGGGGGGCCTGTGGGCTTGGGCCTCGCGCAACGGACGGGGCGCCCAACTGGGCCAGGGCAGCGGCAGTGGCATGTGGGAACGCTGGTTGGGTATGGAAGGGCGGCGGCGGCGGACGGCAGCGGCAGGGGGGCTGGGTACGGAGGGCACGCGGTGGAGGCAGCAGCTCGGCGCAGGCGGCAACCGTCAGGGCGACGGAAGGGGAGGGGGCGGGGGGCGGGGGGCGTGCAGGAGGGGAGGGGCCGGCGGCCTGGCCGCTTTACGGCTGCTGGCTCAGCAACAGCGAACATCCAGGTTGCAGGGAGGGAGGGAGGGCGGCCGGCTGGCAGGCAGGCGGCAGCGCGAGAGGGGCAACACTTGAGGGTGCACCGTCACAGGTGCTGCCGGGCGTGGCAGTGGGTTGTGGGTTGTGGGGTAGCGAGGGATGCTGGGCGGCTGGTGATCCGGGCGGGCTGACGGGCGGGGGCGCTAGGTTGCCGGGGTGCACCACGGTCGCGCGCAGCGGCTGCAGCTGTCGGGGGCAGGGGGTGGGGGCGCTGCGAGCACGGAGTGGACGGCATGGAGCAAGACATAACCGCTGGTCCCACTTTGGCACCCACAGCAGGCGGGTGTCGCATGGCCATAAGCGGCATGGTGAACTGGGCGGTGGCGTGCTGCGGCCTTTGGCGGCCTTGGAGGCCAGCACTGCGCCCCTCTGCCTCGCCAAGCACCCGGCCACCCACCTCCCGTCCGCCTCTTCACGTCCACGGTTACCTCTCCCCTGTCACTCGCTGTCGCCATGCCCCCGCGCTCTCGGAGCTGCCTAAACCCCCTCCCAGTTCTGGCCCCTCCCCCTCCTGTGCATCTCCGTCCCCAGGTGCTGTACCGCGCCGCCAAGGAGCGGTTTGACGCGGAGCCGGAGTTCAAGACGCGCGCCAGGGAGGCGGTCACGCGACTGCAGAGCGGTGGGGAGGGCGGGGGGCGGTAGGGGGCCGGGGGGGAAGGGGGGAGGGGAGCTGAGCGGGAGAGGCAGGGGAGGAGGTGCGGGCTGGAGTACAAGCGACGGGAGAAAGGGACGCGCGCGAGAGGTCGGCCCACGGGGCGGGGCCACCTAGGCGGGGCAGTGGGCGCTGTCTGCCGTTGCGGAGTGACAGGCACAAGAGGCTGCACATACACCGAGGAGGGCAACTGGTCCGACAGTGCGGCGCTGGCCAGCTGGGTGTGCGGTACTGTCAATGTCGTCCGGGTGAGGGGCGCTCGTGCAGCTGCGAAGTGGGGCCGCGCGGGTGCGTGGGGCAGGCGTGGGGACGGCCCTGCGAGCGCCTGGCAGCGGCATTGGAAAGCCTCCAGCTCGCCCCCCTATTGCCATTCCGCGCCCACTCCACGCCGGAGCAATACCTCATTTGCTGTTGTGTTCTCCTTGCCGCAAACCCTCTCCCCTCCCCCCTTGCCCCTGGCCCCAGGCGACCCCGCCAGCCTGGCCACCTGGGAGCGCATCTGCGCCGCCTCCCGCCGCGAGTTCGAGGCCATCTACAGCCGCCTGGGCGTCACGCTGACGGAGCGGGGGGAGAGCTTCTACAACCCCATGCTCCAGGTGCGCCCAGGGGGCGGGGCGGGCGGAGTGAGCGGGCAAAACGGGGCTGGCTGGGGCCGGAGAGGTGTGGCGTGTGGGACGCAGGGGGTTGCAGGACAAGCCGTGCCGATGGCTTGGGAGTGCAGGTACTGGCGGTCAGCGGGGGCCCAACCGTGCTGCGGGTAGAGTACGGGTACTGGCAGCGGCTGGTGGTGTGGTCGCACGCACCCCGGCGTCGCTGCTCGCCAGCTCTGCCCCAGCCGCCGGCCCCGGGGCACCCCCTCTCTGAGGTGCCCGCAGTGCGCTGCGGGCGGAACGAACGGGGCACGGCACTCAGGGCCGACGGTTCCGGCCTGGCCCCGGGGTAGCGCCTCAACACGTGCTGGAGTCACAGCTGCGTGCTGACTACTCCACTCCTGCTTCCGTCCCCCAGGGCGTGGTGGACGGGCTGCGGGAGCAGGGCGTGGCCACCATTGACAATGGCGCCACGTGCGTGTTCGTGGAGGGGCAGCCCCTGCCGCTGATGGTGCAGAAGAGTGACGGCGGCTACGGGTACGCGTCCACCGACTTGGCGGCGCTCAAGCACCGCCTGGACGAGGAGAAGGCCGACTGGATCATCTATGTCACGGGTGAGGGGGGCAGGGGTGCAGCTGGGGGAGGGGTTGAAAGCGGAAACAAAGTACAGGCAGCGGTGCGTTGCTGTCGAGTAGGCGAGGACCAACGGGCCGCGAGATGGCGGTCCTCGGGGCGCGGGGGTGCGGGAGGAGCGGGTGCGGGGGAGCGGGCAGGTGGACTGGACCATGTGGGTCACAGGTGAGGGCCGTGTGTGCGAAGCAGCTGTTGACCGTGGCTGGGCAGTTTGAACGGACCAAACATAGGAAGATGGGATGTGGCTCTAATTCCTTACGGCCGAGGGCGGCGGGATAGGGGTGTGAATGGGGAGGCAGGTGGGCGGGGCAGGGGGTTGCCAGGTCAGGGGTGTGCAGGTACCTGCTTGCCAAGGGGAGTGTGGCGCAGGGGGCTATGCATGATGGCGGGGGTGCACACACGAAAGGGGAGGAGGCTCGGCTCCGCCTGCGGCACTCAGGGGACAGCGGAACGAGTGTGGGCCAGCCAGAGGTTGCAACGGCACCTGGAGCTGCATCGGTGTGTAAGTTTCCATCCTTGCTCGCGTTCCCCACTCCGTTCGCCTAGCGCTCATGCACCCTCTGCATCCGCGCCGATCCCCTTCCGTACCACCACCCCCAGACGTGGGCCAGTCGCAGCACTTCGAGATGGTGTTCGCCACCGCCAAGAAGGCCGGCTGGCTGGTGGAGGGCGGGCCCAAGGTGTCTCACGTGGGCTTCGGGCTGGTGCTGGGCGCGGACAACAAGCGCTTCCGGTGAGCGGGACGAGGGGGGCGCCGGCGGGGGAACGGCAGAGAGGCAACGGGGCTTGGAGTTCAGGGGGTGAGGGAGGACGGAGGCGAAAGCCCTTCCGGTGCGCGCGACGAAGGGGTGAGACGGAGGGCGAGGGGCCAGAGGGTGGGCGGGGTATGTGGATGACCGGCCAAGGGGCAGGGGGTGAGGGCAGGGGAAACGTAGGCTACAGGTGCAGGTGCGGCCTCACCCGCCCCCTCGCGCTCCCACCCATTGGCGCGACGAGGCAGCTGTGCCCCATCGCAACCCATACATGCACGCGAATGTGGTGTGCACACCTCTTTGTTGTAGTCCTGGCGACCTGCTGCGGCCGGCGGAGCTGCTGGACGGGCCCACGTACACGGCACACCACACCCACACCCATACCAACACTGCACCTTCACCCTAATACACACCCCTCCTGTCAATACACACGCAGCTCCCGCGACAGCGCAAATCTGGTGCGGCTGGCGGACCTGCTGGACGAGGCCAAGCAGCGCTGCGCGGAGACCCTCAGGGAGCGCCGCGCGGAGAGCGGGGAGGAGGTGGGGCGGCGGGGGGAGGGAGGGCAGGGAGGTGGCGGGGAGGGAGTTGGGAGGTGGTTCGGGAAGCAGAGGGCCATGGGATGGCAGACAAGCCCCCAACGAAGCCTCCCCAAAAGTACCAAACAATGAGGCTAATTTTGGCACGTAGGGCCTGCTGTAATATATGCGTTTCACTCGTGTCCCCGCCTGGGCTGCCGTACCACACAGCAGGTGCCGTACAGTTACAGAGTTGCACAGTTAGAATACAACGCATTAATGGGGGTGTAGCCACACGGCCACCGGTCCCAGCACACTTCTTCAAGGCGTTTCGAACAACACTTCCTACCACCCTCGCTCCACTCGCCTGAAGGGGTGTGTGCACCACATCACATCCGCACCCCCGCCACCCCGGCCCGTTGCCCGTGCAGATCTCCGAGGCCGAGCTGGAGGAGGCGTCGTGCGCCATGGGCTACGGCGCCGTCAAGTACGCCGACCTCAAGAACCACCGCACCACCAACTACAAGTTCTCGTTCGACGACATGCTGTCGCTAAAGGGCAACACGGCGGTCTACCTGCTGTACGCGCACGCGCGCATTGCGGGTGAGGGGACCTCGCTCGGGCTGCCGCAGTGTCCTCAGCCATTCGGTCGACCCTACAAGTGGCAGGCCCATGCCAGTGGTGACTACTCCCGCCCACATGCCTACACGCGCGCCCAGAGCTGCTCACGCAGTAGAGACCCTTATCACGCCAGGCCCCACGTGCCCTTGCCGCACGCTTACCCTGCCCTCCCGAGTCGATTAGCGCTTTCCTCCAACCCTGCATTCCTCGCCACCTCCCCCCACCCTCCACTCTTTCGATTTCCCTGTGCGTCGCGGGTCCTGCGTTACTCACGGGTCGGGAGCACGCACGCCGGGTCTAGCCTGCGGCTCCTCTTCCACACCTCCCTGACCCTACTTATTACCATCACTTCTAGTCCTCAACGCCGTCAGCGAATTACCGGCTGTGCAGCCCTACACGCCGTAGCAGCACAACGTGCAGCAAGGCTGCAGCATCGATTAACCTTCCGCAGCAATCGGGTACGGGTTGGCTGGGTTTTAACTCGTTACCGTATGCCTTGTCACCGACCTCGTCGATCTACAGGCTCCGTCTGTTGTTCTACCGCTTAGCCCGCCTCCCCCCCTTCCCTCCCTGCCCCCAGGCATTGTGCGCAAGGCGGGCAAGGACATCGGCGCGCTGGCGGGTAGCGCCGCCATCAGCCTGGACCACCCCAAGGTGGGTCGGGGGGGGGGGGGCAGCGTGGTGTGCAAAACACTATGTCACCTCCGTGCGCCGGTCGTACAGTACACCCTCATCACGGCGGAACGCCAAAGGCCAGCGAGGCTGTCGCCCTGGTGCGCCCCAGGTGCGTGCGTGTGCGGATGTGCAGGGGCGCGAGCCTGGCATGGCATGGCGTGGCTAGGCGTGGATACATCCTCACGCGGGCATCCTCAGCGCCATTCCACCCTGCCTGCCCCTTCCCCCCCCCCTTTCCCCCAGGAGCTGGAGCTGGCGCTGCACATCACTCGGCTGCCGGAGGCGCTGGAGGACGCCATCGAGGAGCTCACGCTCAACAGGTGGGGGGCAGGATGTGCTGGCGCGCTGTACTGGAGAGCGGGGAAGGGGTCCATGTGGGTCCACGTGCAACCTGACGGCGGCGGAAACGGGGGGTGGTGCACGGGTGCGGTGTGCCTACCTGGCCAAGGCTGGTCGGCAACCGCTGATGCGTGCCTGTTACACGCGCTTCAGCAGTTGACGTTCCGCCTGGTAACCCTCCTTCCCAGGGTGACGGAGTACCTGTACGACCTGAGCGAGAAGTTCAACGCCTTCTACGTCGACTGCAAGGTGCTGGGCAGCGAGCAGGAGGCCTCCCGCCTGCTGCTGTGCGAGGCTACGGCCGTGGTCATGCGCAAGTGCTTCGAGCTGCTGGGCATCAAGCCGCTGTACCGCATCTAGGGATACACGTGCGCATGGCGCGTGACACGTGGCTTGCCGTGCCGCGGGCATACATGTGGACGCAGGGTGTGCGGGTCATGCATGTGCGCACGGCGGAGGAGGGGGGCTGCACGGCGGGCTGGGCAGCTGCGACAGTTTTGGAGTGTGCATGTTCGAAGTGCCGGGCCCGCAGTCGCACACGTGGACAGTGGAGCGCAAGCTGGCAAGGGCAGGTATGACGGGTATGAGGGTAAAGGGTGCGGGGGTTAGGGCTGGTGTTGGATTTGGGGCCTGCAGTGGCAGGACGGTGAGGAGGAGCAGAGCGGAGGGCAAAGGGTGAGGTGCAGGTGTGGAGCCGGCAACAAGGCACGAGGTGACTGGCATGCAAGGCGGGCGCTGGAGGGGGGCGATAATTATAATGTGCGTAGCGGAGTGGCAGCTGCACAGCAGGGCTGGCATCTTCCGCCAAGCCGGTATATCGGTTCTGATTAATTGCCAGGCCCGTCGGGTCGTGCATTTAGTGAACCCGAAATTAATTGCACCCGGATGCACCTGCAAGAAATAATTTCCTGCCAGCGCCGCCTGCGCTGTACGGGTATCCTGCCCCCTAATTGCACTTC